>Ga0193726_1000042_pt1 | contig 283143 bp, 238 predicted proteins | sample H2c1metaG_FD_144928 | JGI IMG/M metagenome (GOLD analysis project Ga0193726, IMG submission 144928) | Soil microbial communities from a riparian zone of the East river system, Colorado, United States - H2c1 | ecosystem: Environmental > Terrestrial > Soil > Riparian zone | place: USA: East...
TCGCGCTGCGGTTGAATCAAAGACCGAGAAAGACTTTAGGATTCGAGACTCCCGCAAGTAAACTGCAAGCAAGTGTTGCGTCGACCCCCTGAGCCGGCATCTATAAAAAGACAAGTCAAGAAAAAACACTCCTGCAACGGCCGGACTTTTTCTTGCTTCGCAGCCCACTTGATTGAGCAGGATCGGTTTTGATCTGCCGCGCCATGTGCTCGGTTGCTGGACACTTTGGCCCAGTGATTTGGGTTTTCTCTACCAGCGGTTTTCATTGCTTTTCGCAACGAAGCCTGTCAGTTCCGAAACCAGCAAAGCAGAACGCGGTCAAATGTGGCGACCGTAGTTCTATCCGGGACTCCTGGCCATAGCTTTTTCTGGTTGTCCGAGAGGGCCTAGGGTCGACTGTGAGACTTGGTGCCCGAAGCACGCAGCGCCTAACTAATCAGCTGAGACTCGCTCTCGAACCAGAGTGTCTCGAGAACCTGACGGCCACCGCCAGAGAAGTTCCCCGGGATGGAGCGGACTCAAGCAGAGACACTCAAGTTGTTTGTGGTTTCAGATATTTGGCGTCGAAACGAACTCCTTTCTTCCATACGATCAACACGATCGTGGCAATCTTTCTCGCCAACGTCAGGCGGGCCATCTCCGGTCTCATGCCCTTGGCTACCAGCGCTGCATAGAATTCCTGGAACGGACCGGGTTTGACGGAAGCGATGGTGGCGGCACTCTTAAACAGGTTCTTCAGATCGTGATTGCAGTCTCGATTCAGTCCGCGAACCAAGACTTGTTTCCTGGATTTTTGCAGTTCTCCCGAATGGCGTTCGCTTTGGTCTCGATCACGCATTCCATCACCAGCTTTCAGCAGCATTCCTAACGGTAATCGAAATACTTTCCTGGTGCACATCCAAACCGATATATTTAGTGTCAGTCATAAAAGGGTGTTCCTTTCTGGAGGGTTTGAGACAAGCACTCCAAAGGGGCGCCCTTTTATATTGCGGCGCGTAACCGGACATCTCTAACAATGTCGGCCCTGTCAAACTGTTTTTGCGCGAGCTTCTCCGTTCACCCCTGGGAGCGCTCGTTTGCGTTACTCTTTTGACTTCAGCGTTGATGACCACGGCTCGCCTGTAATCTATCGGTCAGTGTTTCAGTCCGACCCAAACATCTCTTCGATCAAAACTTCGACCATGATTACTACTGCAAACTCTCTCTTACGGGAGAGCGGGATGCCCAATCATTGGGACGACGCTTTAGTTCACGCCATGTCCGGTTACGAGCTGTCCCGCGTGCGAACTGAACTTGAGCCACTGTGAATACTGCCAATCGTTCCGCCACATCCAATACAACCGAACTGCGAGTCTGCGGGCCATGGCCACCTTGGCGATATTTCTTTGCCGCCGCATCGCCAGGTGCGCGTACCGACGTCTCCAGTCCACATCACAACGTGCTGCTGCTTGCGCTGCTTCTCCCAGTAAATAACGCAGCAGAGTGTTGCCTTGCTTGCTGATGTGTCCCAGCCGTTGATGGCCCGCGCTGGAATCTTCTTTAGGAATCAGTCCCACGTAGCTGCCAATCTGCTTGCCACACGGAAACCGCTCGGGAGTTCCGATGATCATCACAAACGCGAGCCCAGTGATAGGTCCCACGCCAGGATGGGTCATCAACCGCAACACTTCGGGTCGTTTTTTAGCTTCCTGCTCGACAGCTGCGGTTAACGCCTCGATGGTGGGGTTCATGTGGTCCAGCAGCTCCAACAAATCTTTCCGGCGCCGGCTGGCCCAAGTCGCTAACGGAAGTTTTTCCAGCTGTGCGCGTCCTTGCTCGCTCCACAGTTTCTTCTTCCGCCGCTGACCTTCGTTCATCGCTAGCGCTTGCAGCTGATTCATGATCCGCGTACGCATCTGCACCAGCCGATGGCGGTGCCAGAGCAGTTGCCGCAAATCACGATTCTCTGGACTCGGTACCCACACGCGAGGGAAATTATTTTCTAGCAGCAGTTTCAACAGCAGTCGGGCATCCTCGCGGTCCGTTTTTTGCTTGCGAACTCGCTTGGTCTTGATCTTCGCCGCATCGCCGATCCACACCTCGATACCCAGTTCTGCCAGTAACCGTTCAAACCAGCGTGAGTATCCGGTGGCCTCCAAACCCACACGCACGCTGATTCCTCGCTGTTGCAGATCCCGATAGAACTTCTCGGCTGCTCCATCACTGTGGTTCAGTTCCTGCTAACCACACTCACCAGTCTCTTCCATTAAAAATGCAATCGTTTGAAAACTCGGGTGGTAATCTACGCCTATAATCATCATCTTCGGCTCCTTTCTCCCGAGCCTGTGGTCCTCAACAACCACAGTCTACTCGGGTCTAAGGAGCCGACATTGTTATGAAATCATTGACATTTCGGCATTTCGGACCTCTCCGGCACGAATGGCAGTCTCATGGCTAGTCGTCGCGGAGGCGGCTACTCATGAAGCGCAAAACCACGAGCAGGCAGACCCGACTGAAAACCAAGCTCGGCCTACCCGATTTGGAGCATGTGAAGGTTGCCGTGATCGCTAGCCTTCGGTCGTTCGAATCTCAGCGTAGCTATCGACACTCAATTGATGAGTTTGTGGCGTGGTACTGTTCCGCTCCGAGACTTTCGTTCAGCAAAGCTGTCGTCCTTCGCTACCGACTTCACCTCGAAGATCGCCATCTTGCTGCCGGGACCATAAACGTCAGACTGGCGGCAGTTCGACGACTGGCGTATGAAGCCGCGGATTCCGGATTATTGAGTCCCGATCTTGCTGCCGGGATTCGCCGCGTCAAAGGCGCAAAAAAACTGGGCTGTGGCTACCTATACGACGCCAACGGCAACATGACCAACGACGGCTCTAATACGTTGGTACATGACGCAGAAAACCGAACGCTCAGCGCGACGAATGGCAGTACTTCCGGCACCTACACCTACGACGCCAGGAATCTGCGCGTCAAGAAATTATCCGGAACTACTACAGCGGTCTATGTTTTCTCAGGTTCGAAAGTTGTCGCCGAATATGTCAACGGCGCTGCTCCGACCAGTCCGACGCGTGAGTATATTTATTCCGGAAGCGCGCTTGTCGCTAAGATAGAAGCGGGAGCTACTAAATATTACCATCAGGATCATCTTTCGAACCGTTTGGTGACGGATTCGTCCGGCAACGTTACGGCGCAAGTAGGCCACTATCCCTTCGGAGAATCCTGGTATAACGCCACCAATGACAAGCTTCTCTTCACGACCTATGAGCGTGACGCGGAGTCCGGCAACGACTTCGCCACTAGCCGCTATTACATAAATCGCCTCGGTCGTTTCAGCTCACCTGACCCGCTTATTGGCTCTATAGATGATCCCCAGTCTCTCAATCGCTTTCCCTACACAGAAAACAATCCGATTAACGCAAGCGATCCGTCTGGTGCTGTAACCACCATGTGCAACGAGCGCTCGGAGGAGGCGTGCCCGTTTCGGATGAGCGGTGGTTTCGAGTTTGGAAGCACCTGGGATGAATTTGACATTGTGGAGAAGGCGTTTACCCCAACGCTAGATTGCAGTCGAAATTCTGATTATTGTGGTGCTAACGGGCTGGAGACAACCTACGGCAACTGGGGACTTCTCTCCCTTCTCGCTGGCGGCGGCACCAGTGGAGTATCGCTTGAGGTCGGCAATCTGGTGAACGAAGCTATCGCCACAGCACTGAAGGCTCTCAAATCAAAAAAGTGTTGTGATTTGTTTGGGAATGATTTTGATCCGAGCGCGTTGCTTGAGAACCTTGCGGCTGGCACGGGCGACGTGGGCAACATTCACGTCGGAGATATCGGAGGAGTGAACCACGGAAATATTAACGCAGCCGCAACCACGGGAATATTGTCATCCGGGCCGGTAAGTTCCTTTTCAGGTGCCGACATTACGATTAATAGTAATCCGCTGGCTCCTTTTACCGCAGGCTATCCCGCCCTGGCTGTCCTCGGACGCGGTAATGCGATAGGGAGGGCAGTTACGATCATCCATGAATTGGGGCACGCTGCAAACCGCATTTATGGCAGCACCTCATCCGCAATAGTGGAGGACGACGTTCCAGGGGTGAGTCGGCTCAACACCATCGTGGTGATAGACGATTGCTTTTAAGGGTCGAGCAACAGATCTCACGGCTACGAAGTACAGTTTGAGGGAATATATGATAAGCGTGCGACTGGTACTAGGTCTACTTTTTATATCACTGATTTGCGGCGCTCGTTCAATTGCGGGTGGCGACATTCAGTTCCAGGTGCGAGGCAGCGTAACCAATTTTCTTGGGGGCAAAATCCCTGGAATACCCGTCATTTTTACATCGGGCCAACAGGAATATAGCGTGAAGACTACAGAGTCGGGGGCCTACTCGATCAGACTCGCTCCGGGACTTTATGCCGTCGGGGTGCCAAAGAGCAGTGACTTCTGTGCCACGCGGCGCAGCAATTTTGTCCTAGAGCGCGGCCAGGAGATTCAAATCGACTTCGAGTTGTTTGTTTGCGGAATTGTGGATACCGCTGAGCGGTTTGACCAACGAGGATTGCCTGTCGCTGTAAATATGGAAGAAGTTTATAGAGAACATGTCGGATATAACTACGAAGAACTTCCCGAGATGTCGATTTCAGGCCTTAAGCCACTCGTAGAATTCGGCCGTCGCCGGGAACGCGGTGCAGTCGAATACACCGGGATTGTTCAGCAGGGGCACTATATTCGCCCAGTGCTCACCTACAATGTATGGACTTTGCGGGCAAACTCCATTTTGTATGACTCCACCACGCAATTAGTAAGCGCTCAGGGGAACGTAACGTGGCAAGACGGCAAAACCACGCAATCAGCCAAATCTATGAACATACTCTTTCATGATCAACCGCAGGTCGTTAAAATCGAACAGTAGACTGCCGGAGTTTTGGGATAATGTCGTCCACAGCGGGCGGAGTGGTCCGCACTGAATCGAGGAGCTCCACAAGGCAAGTTTGCACGTCTGTAAAAATCGATTCATAAATCGCCCACCAAATGAACGCTTATTTAGGTCCTGCGTGTCTCCCCGCACTGTCTAGCCTAGCTTGCATGTGCGAATCGATGTGCTCAGAGTCCGCGAGATAGATCTGCGTAACAGCCAGGGAGGCGTGCCCCAGCCAAGTCCGAATATCCATCAAATTTATGCCGCTCCGCAGCCAACGCGTAGCACAAGTTTTCCGCAATCGATGGAGATAGTGCTTTTCGCACACAGGGCGAATGGCGCAAGACACCTTAGTCCGCTTGCGTGCATGATACTTTCCCTCCGTCATCGTCGTCTTGCAGTGCCCGCAGTTTAATCCCGCCTTTTTTGCAATTGCCTTAAACTTCCGTAGAAAGTGACCTTCCGGCTTGCCATCTTCGTTGATGAAGATCCAGCGCGTCATCGATTTCGACTTCCGTTCCTTAAGCAGTTCGTACAACTCAGTTGTTAGGGGTATCCAACGTTCTTCGTGGTTCTTCGGAACAAAGTTCACGTCTTGTTTTCCGTCGCCCGTCACGTGAAATTTCCTTTGTCGAAAATCAACATCATCCCAAGTCGCGTACGTCACCTCTTGTTCGCGGCATCCCGTATGCAGGAAGAAGAGGTATCGCAGTTTTTCTTCAGCATTCATCACTTCGAACAGCTTGGCGATCTCTTCATTTGAATAAGCCTTCGCACGTTTTTGGACTGGCTCTGGCAAACTGACGAGCTTAGATGGATGCTGAACCCCCGTCTCGCGTATAAATCCCTTCAACAGGGAGAACACGATGCCCATGCGTGTCTCGATGGTCTTTTTGGCGTATTCATCGCGTTCCAGGGTTTCCAAATAAGTATCGAGAGCATCGGCCGTGGCGAGATCTTTCACGAAGCGAACACTATTCGGCAGATTCCCTAGAAGAGAGTTCAGGGCGTTCTCGTATTGCTGAATGGTTTTAGGCCGATCATTGCGATGGAGCTTGAGAAACCTCTCGACGGCAACTTTAAGGGTCGTGCGCCCGGCGTTCGTAATGTCCTGGAATTCGGCGACAGTCAGACCTTGGGAGGCCGCTTGCGTGGCAACTGCGACTCCAGAGGCGTTTTTCTCAGCTTCCTGGGGGGTGTTGAATGGTTGGCTCCAACGACGCCTTCCCTGAGCGTCCGTGAAGCGCACATGAAATTTTGCGTTTTTCGGAGGCCGGCCTCGACCTACCTTTTGGTATTCCCAACCTTCACTTCCGCGGAAACGCGCGTACACGCTAGCCATGCAAGCCTCCGTTAATACTCAGAAACGGTAGCAAGCAGTCGATAGTACTGTCGTTTAGCGGGTACTAAGAATATGGCGGAGAGGGTGGGATTCGAACCCACGGTAGGATTTCTCCTACACACGCTTTCCAAGCGTGCTCCTTAAACCGCTCGGACACCTCTCCGGTGTTTGTGATTGCGGCTCAATCAATTTAACAGAAACTACTCTTTGCCGCACATTGTTGCGTGGCGGTGATGAGGGAAAGTGATTTTAACGGGCAGCGAGGCGGCGTAAGCGTGCGCGGCGGTAAGTGTCGTCAGCGGAAGCGCGTTTTGTATTGCATTTCGTGGAATGGCGACGAGCTAGCGCGATGTGGTTTGTGTCAAGTTCGCTGCGGCGCTTCTATGATTTGGTGCGCGTCTGGTAAACTTCTTGCGGCTACTCCGGGGTCGTCTAATTGGTAGGACTCCAGACTTTGAATCGGTCAAACACCCAGCGTTTACGCGCGTTTTCAACGATTTACATTGGCCAGTGTTGGCCGCCGTTGGCCACTATTTGGGTCGGTCAGTGAAAAATTGAGTGTAAAGTTCCAGACTTCGACTTCTAAGATCCAGGGAACTTAGTGCAACCAGCCACACAGAGATTGTTTGCGAGCGCGAACAAAATCGCGGCGAACTCGCGAGCCCAAGTTCAGCAACTAGAAGGAAGTTCAGGGCACTGCTAAGCCAGCACGTAAGAGTTAGAATCGTTGCAGAAGGCTGAATTCCTAAAAACACTGCTTGCGATCCATCCCTCATCAGAAGTTTTGAAGAATCAATATTCATAGTTGTAGTTCGGCTGTTCTACATGATCGAACATTCCAAAACGAGGATCGTTCTTGGGTTTGTAAACGGCAGCGAAACCCTTACTGTACTCTGCTGTCGTTGATCCACGGTACTTGACATAGCCCAAGGCGTAAAGCTTGATGCTCCCCTCATTAATTAGTGCCAGATCTCTTTCCGTTAGCTCTCGGTCTGCTCTAAAGGTCGCCTCAAAAATCTCACCGGGAGCTATTGTCACACCTTGTAACTTCGAAGGCGTTGGTATGTAGTTCGGTTTTTGAGGCAGCGGGTTTTGTGGAGGCGCATACCATAATGTCAGATTAGCTTCTGTGATTGTAAGGAGTGGGCCAGCAACGCTGTTTTTAATGTCCCACTTTACGATGACTGTGCCCGCCTTCAGGAAAATATCCGGCAAGGCAATCGCCGCAATTGTGACGGATGGCCGCTCAGATTGCCGCGGCACCAACTTGGAATGTAGGTAGCCTGCAGCTCCGCCGAGGAACATGCAGCCAGATAGCGCCAGAATCCAAATCTTGACCGATACTTCTTGTCGCGCTGGAACGCCAGCGATGATTTGGGCCGGAATATACGTCGTAAACAAGCCAGGACGGTGTCCTCTCAGCACTAGAACTGCTCCAAGGCAGAGCAACGTGTATCGAAGGAAAAGTCCAACTGGAAATAGCCCGAGGATTCCGCACACTATGCCAGTTCCCCAGCCAATCCATATTTGACGGCTTGAACCATCGTCAATCGGGGCGGTTTTATGGTTGGTCGGCATTGGTTTAAGCAGCCGGGGACTCAGCTCAGAGTATCGAACATCTTTTTCTCACACCACTAAGGCTTCGTCCAGCCGTAACCAGGTCGGCCGGGTGGCGATACGAACTTCCAGGATTAATGTTTACGGCAACCGGAGTAATCGGGATTGAAAATATTTGCGTAGGGTGCATAATATTTTCGAGCCATGAAGAACAGTTTAAAAGTGCCGCGCTTACCGAAACACCTTTTTGCTAGGCCGATGTTGAACACGTCCGTGGGCGACGAAACGGCTGAGGCAGAACTGTTTGTCAGGCGCGTCGTAGCGCGACTTGAAGCATCCCACCAAGCAAATATCCTCACAGAATATCTGTTTGTGGCGCTTTCAAGCCTTGATCTGCAAGACAGACGCCGATTGGTAGAAATGCGGCAGAACTTTCAAGCCTGATACAGTCTCGATCAAACGGTGAACTCATTATTCAATCGGCTTCGAAGTGTCCCTACGTTAGCGTGGGTGTTCATTGCTGCCATGATTGCTCTGAATTTTTGGTTTGATCTTTACCACGTTGGCGGCCTTGTCATCGACGGTATCATTTTGATTTTTCTATGTCTTTGGTTGGTGAAATCGAGAAAGAGCGCAGGCAAGGCGTGATTGGATTCCACTTACTCGTCACAAGGCGACACAGTGTCGGTTAGGCCAGTTCTTGCCGCGAGTGCATTTTGAGCACCGCTCTCCTTCCCAGAGGCACACATCAGCCACAGCTTGACGTCCCCGAGACATTCGCCCCGCCGTCCTTAATCGGATAGCGGGGCATTTTTCATTTTGGGTTAGACTCTGCCGAATGAGAATCGAAGACATTGAAGGCCCCACCAAAGACCTAGAGGCGCGAGCCAAACGTCGCCTGGCCTTAGTTCAGAGTCCTTTAGACACGCACAGTTTAGCTTCGGGCGAGACGACGGCTTTAACTGATGCAGACAATCTCCAGTTGCTGCTAGAAGCGCAGTTGTTGTTGACAACCGCTGCGGGCAGAGAGGACGCAAGGGTTGCGCGACGGGATTTCTGGATGGAAATGTTCGTCATCATTCTCATCAGCGTTGAAATTGCCTTGAGCGCCGTCGCCATGCGGCGGTCATCCGCAGAGGGAATCGCACAATCGAGAGTACTGTCGAATATCGAATCAAGTACGAAAGACACGGCTAAAATAATTGCAGACGTTCGGACTAGCCAAGAAGCGGCTGTCGAACGCCTGAAGGACTTACACAAGGCGATGAACGCTTCAGCCAAGAGTACTGCGATGTTGTCGACACAAACTCAGCGGCAATTAGACATTCTTGAAAGTGAGCAGAATAAGAAACGTTTACAGAGCATCAGGCAGACAAAGTTGGGTGAGTTCCATATAGAGTTTCTGACAATTAAGACCATGTTATGCACTCCCGTCATGATAGGACTCCCCTTTTCTGGCGCGGCAACAACTAAGGAAGCCTGCGACAAGAGATACGCCGACTGGAGAAACGAAGTGAACGATTACTTGTGTTCGCCGGGATTCTATAACCCAGACTGTGCGGCCTTCCACTGGGCAAAAACGGACGAATTAAAAGACGACGCTCTGGTGCGAATCATGGAGCGATTAGGGCCGTGATTCAAGTGGGCCAAACGTCATGAAGAAATCCGACCTTCTCCGCGCCCTGCAAACCGAAATTCGCAGGCACAGTCTCACTACCTTCGTGGACCCGAAGCACCGCGTAACGGTTCCCGGATGCCCGACGTGCCATCAAGCATTCGGGACTGTCGAGCAATTCGTGCGACACATAACGGACGATGTTCTGCCGCCGCTGCTGGATAAACTGTCTTCAGAATAAGCCCACCTACTTTGGTGGTGCGAGATAGATTGTGAACTCTTCAGGCGTAGTTGCTCTTATTCCGCCCAGAGGTGCGTCGATTACTCCCTGCCGTCGCAGAATCGTCCCTAGCGCGTCCGCGGTAGCTAGTCGTGCCTCCCCAACCGAAACCGATATTCCCGGTGGCGGCGGAGCGCCATTGCTGCGTATCAGCATTCCAGCCGTTGACAGCGTCGCATTCAAGCCCCCGGCTCCAAGGGCTTCTCGTAACTTCGATCCGAATCTTTGCGTCTGAGTTCGGTCACCCACCAAAAATATCTCTACCGATTGACCGGAGAACGGCCTGAGGTGTTCGACTATGGCCGCAGTCTGGGCGTCTTCAAGTTCTAGTGGCTTAGCCGGAGCGGTCCCATAATTATTTGTGACGGTAGCGGTTCCGAAATTATTGCCACCGATGTTTATCCCGCCCGGTGCGTTTTGACTCACGGCGCGCGGCTTAGATGTCCTTGGTATCTTTTCCATTCTCGGCTCCTGAACTTCGGGCTTCTTCTCTTCCTTCGGCGGCGGAGTATCTTGGACCGGTGGGAATTTAGTGGGCTGCACAGCTTCTTGTTGTTTGTGGTGTTCGGCGTCGTACTTCTCAACGCCCTGCAACCAGAGCCCGAGCCCGAAAGCCCCACACACGATGACGACCAATCCTCCGCCGACGTATGGATGGTGCTGAAAGTACCGACCGTATAAGAAGGCCATCCAATCAATAGGATTCATGGGAACCCCTCTATCAAAAGTCATCTCAAAAAGAACAACGAGTTGCAACTCTTTACTTTCGCCTTCCCTTCGTTTATCCCCGCCGATGTAAGCTCGCATCCAATCTTCATGCGCCCTCCTCGCATGGACACCGCCCAGCTGACCCTCGTTCGCCAGCCTTTCGACCATCCCGACTTTCTCTTCGAACTCAAACACGACGGCTTTCGTGCGCTCGCGCATGTCTGGGATGGCAAGTGCGAACTCGTATCGCGCAAGCGAAACGCTTATAAAAGTTTTCAAACGCTTCGGGACGACATCGTTAAGTTGAAGGTGAAGGACGCCATCATCGACGGCGAACTCGTGTGCTTGGATTCGGAAGGGCGAAGCATCTTCAATGAACTGCTCCACAGGAAGGGCTCACCGACATTCTATGCGTTCGATTTGCTGTACCTAAATGGGCAGGACCTCCGACAACTGCCACTAGTGGAGCGTAAGGCTAAGTTGCGGCAACTTATAGGCAGCAGCGGACTAGCGGATGTTATTTGTGGGAAGCACGTCGAAGGACGCGGCGTGGATTTATTCAACGAAGTTGCGAGCGCAATCTCGAAGGCGTGGTTGCCAAGCGCAAGACCGGGGAATACGCCACCGTGAGCGGATGGTTGAAGATCAAAAATCCTAATTACACACAATCGGACCAGCGGCACGAGCTCTTTGAATCGTTCAAGTCTCGGCACCTTGTGCTAGTTCCGAGGAAGCCTCCAGCCGGATCAGCCGTCAAAACAACGGTGGCCGCAAGTCGGGTAAGACCGACCGGGAAAATAAAAAGCCGCTCCTCGGGATAAAGGCGAGAGCGGCTGTGGTGTTAAAACAAGGGTGAAACGTTAAGCGCCAAAAACTGCGCTGTGGTTTTCAGCTAACGCACTTCATGTGAAGATTAATCCGGGCATCAGGCCGTCCCATATGTTTTCCTTTTCCGTGCTCATTGGAATGTTGCTTTCAATCAAGTCAGGGCGGCCATCTCCCAAAGGCGTTGGGAACAAACGTCCGATCACTACCAACAGCGGAGGACGAATCCATTTCCTTCGGACTTGGAAAGTTCGCCCCAGTTCGAATACTCGCTGCGTCCTGCGGTCGGTCACCGCAGCTCGATGCGAATCGTCATAACACATGTAAACGAAACCTCCCTCTCCTGCCGGTATCTGAGCGACGGCATCGGCGAGCAGTGAGGTCAAACATCGCGCTTTTCGCTCAAGTGCCGAGTCTTTTTCTGTACGCCATCTTAAGCTGAACGGTAACTCTGCCCGGCCGATTCGCATCGTCTGATCGTTCTCGATAGTCGCGCAAATACCATCAAATTCCGTGTTATTCATCGCCCAATCAAAAACGCTTTCGAGGAAGAAGGGACTGTAAAGCAGCGTCTCGTGCTCCAGCTGAATACTTACGTCCAGCGGGCGAAATGTCACTGTGCCCCAAGGCCTTTTCAGTTCCCCATATGGTCCGACTTGCTTTACACACTCTTCCACCGCAAGAATGATTTCCCCTGAAGGAACACGCTGAGGGTCCTCCGCAAACACCAACTGCAGATCGCCCACCAGTCCCAGCTCACGACGTCGCCCGGCGAGGACGGCGAATACCTCCTGCACTCTCTTCACTTCCTGCTTTTCATACTCCGACAGCGAACTCTGTCGCTTGCACTCTAAGATGGCAGGAAATCTCAAGTCGTGAATTCGCATGTCGGCGGTCTTGTTAACTCCCGACGGCATTAGGAATTCCACATCTCGTCCAAGCGACGCACAACGTGCCGCAACCAACATCTCAAAGATCCTTGAGTGTATTTCTATGTCTGGAGCCGTGATCAGTTCGCGGAGCTTTTCGATGCCGCCTCTTACCTGTTCCAATGCATCCATCTGAAGACAAAGTGCAGCAATCTCGGGGATCAAAGCACAGCCTTCATAAATATCGTAGGTAAAAGTAGTTTCGGTCAAACGTAAGGCCTCACACAGGCCATATGCGAAACGATGTACCGGCATTGCCACGCTGTCCACCCGCGAGGTGCCGTACAAAACCAGGGGTCTCCGCAGATGATCATCACCAAGTTCCGCGCGAAGCTTCTGCTGTTCGTGTAGCCATCTGATTGGGATGTGTGCAAGCATCTTCGGAAGACCGGTGGCAAGGGCATCTTCGATGTTCACCGCCGTCGTCGGGTCCAAGACCGCTGCAGTCAGCTGACGTTTCCAGAATCGCGACCCCTCATCAGTTCGCACGGTTCGGGCTTTCGACGTCTCCAACTCTTCCATCCGCTTTCGCTCTTCCTCAGTGAAGGTCGCTTCGACATTCTCTAAGCAAACATTCGACTCCTTTTGCAGTTCGCGCGCTACTTCCATCCGCGCATCTGCTCTGGCAATGATCGCGTCGTCCCAATCGTTAGCTTCAGCCTCTTTCATCAGTAAACTAAAGTCCTGAAAGGCAGTTCGAATCGCGTCGTCCAGCCTCCTGAGTTTGATCAAACTTTCTTGGCGATCCATTAATTTCGCAGCTTTCTATCCTTGAAATACAATTCTTGCCGATCCGAATCCACATTAGTTGTCTTCCACCGATTCATCCAGGTAGCTTAGGTGGTGTTCCATCGAAGAGAAAAAGCCCAGGGCCTTTGATTTCTAGATACTTCATGTCCGCCTGCGCCTGGGGACGAGTGTCAATCCCATATCAAGATGGTGGCGACGGCTGCGTATTGGTTCTGTGCTCGCCCTTGAGATCCGACAGATGCCAACCAAAACAACGCCGACAAAAACGACCAGAGCTATCCAGTAGCCGTGAGTGTTTTGCTACCTGGGAGCGACTGTAACCTGCGCAACAGAAGTTGATGCGGTCCTCGCCCCACAACTGTTATAGAAATTCTTTGCGTCCCCATTTTGCGTTCCGCAGCTAGAACACATGGCAATAAGTGGGTTCGTGCTTCTTACGGGTTATGAGGGGACAAATCCTAACCCGGCTTGAGGCTCAACCTACACGGGCCGCCCAGCATCGGGGCTCAAAACATCGCTAGTCCGGCAGGTGAAAGGTCATGCCGAGTTGTGCAAGCGCAGCACGGGAGAATAGGCGAGTCGCCGAGTGGCTGAATCCTCCAATTTCCTGCAGCTTCTTTTCAAGAGCGGTGCGTCTTACGGTTTCAATTTGCGGATCCGGTAAGCCGAGCTCGGATGAGAGCGCACCACACAGGCAATCGACATTGTCCTTAAATCCGTACATACATTGAATGTCTCGTACTTCTGCAAAAGCAATGGGATAGCCGACCATCTGGAAACCATTGCGGGCCGGCTGGATCCGAAGCCGATATGATTCACGCGACGGTTGACCCCCTGAGGCTGAAACCTCGTTAGACGCGCTCCGAATGGAATCGTCAAACTGTTCAAAGTGCGTGTGCGGAGGGAAAGAAACCGAGGTTGAGTCAGACTCCATCGTAGGCTGCGACCTCGCGCCTGAAACGGGTTCTGCACCTTCGCCAAGTTCCGCGGCCGCAACTGAAACCATCAACACACGTGCGACCAGAGACTTTTTACCCATGATTGGTCCCCTCTGGCTTCCATTCTACGCTCAACGCAATCCTGCGTCCTTTCCGCGTCGTTCAATCAAAGGATCCAAGATGGAGATTCCAGGATACGACAGCAAACAACTCTACGAACATGCGAGGCTGGCGAAGGAAGAAGGACTAGTAGACGCAGCACTGGCGACGGACGAGACCAACTTTGTGCTGCATCGGCTCACGGCCGCCGGCCACGATTTACTGGAGACGCATGCGACTACACGATGACGTTATAGCGGCAAAGGCAAAGATGGAGCTAGCGGACGCCGCGCTTCGCGCAGACATCGAGAGCAATGGAGCGGACCCAGAGAGGCGAATTCACTTGATTGACGAATTGCAGATAGCCACGGACGATTACACGGAGAAAATTGATCGCTTGCGCGTTCGTCCTTCACGGGAGTTCAACTAGTTTGCAAATGGATGGTCAGAACAGATCCAGCCCGGTCCATACCCACAACACGTCTTCGCATGATATACGTACCGAGACGGAGGCCGGCATGACTGAAGAACCGACACCGGTGTTGAACTCCCCCGCTGAAACTGACGGTGTTGCGGCGGAAGAGTTCAAGAAGAATTTGATAGGCCGGATGGATCGATCACATGAAGCACACACACAATTGAACCGCGCGGTAGTGGAATCCCGTGAGCACGCGCAAGAGCGATTCGAGAAGTTCAAGCAAGAATTTATCGCGCGCTTCAGTGAGATGACCGGTCTCAGCTTTGACGCAAACGGTCGTTGTACTACTCCCGGGAAAGTCAAAATGGAAGGCGAGGTTAAAGAGCGCTGGCTAGAACTATGCACTGAGCTTGGCGCAAGTCAGAATCCCGATGAGACCCTGCAATTGTGGCAGGAGGCCGGCAGACTTCTTCTTGGAGCAACGGCGACACCTGATCCTCTCACGCACGACGAGACAAGCACAGACGTTACGGGAAACTAGGAAATCTACTTCCCCGGTTACAGCGTTTATCCGGCCCTAGCAAGATATCAGCATTGAACAGCCGCACTTTACGGGTGTAGCATTCATTTGTTCAGGAGTTCCAGTTGAAAGCTCGCATTCTGTTTTCACTCTTCCTGCTTTTGCTCAACCTTGCTACCCGTGCCACCGCTCAACAAAATCTTGACTCCAAGCAAGCTGAGTTGATGTTATCGGTTCATCTGAAGACCATGTCGCCATCCGACCTTCAGATGCTGATAATAAAAGCGCAGGCTGGCGACGCGGTAGCCCAATATTTGCTGGGTCGCGCATACGACCGCCGACTCCTGCCGAAAAATGATGAAAAGTCTGCGGAGTGGTTCCAGAAATCCGCTGAACAGGGTTATGCACCCGCGCAACGACTCTATGGATTGCTGTATGCGCACACCAACCCACCTGTGGGCGAACGGTGGATGTTGCGGGCTGCAGAACAAGGAGACGCGGAAGCCCAATTTTGGCTGGGGGTAGCCTATGAACAGAACTGGTTTGGTACCACTGACATAAAAGAAGCAGTGAAGTGGTATCAGAAAGCTGCTCAAGGTGGAAACCCCGATGCCCAGGTGGAACTAGGGCAAAAGTATGAAGACGGCGAAGGTGTTGAACAGAGTTTCAAATTTGCTGCCGAATTGTTTCAAAAAGCCGCTGAGCACGCTCCCGACTTGGGTGGCGCAGGTCAAGGGCGCAATAGGTTGGGTCTCCTGTACATGAAAGGACTCGGAGTCCCGCTAGATTATTTCCAGGCGTATTTCTGGTTCAGTCTGAGCTGCCCTGACGGAAACGCCGCTCACGCTAAGTCTCACTTGTCATTGGCGCAGATTCAAAACGTGGACCGACTAGTAATAGAGTGGAATAAGCAACACCGAATAAAGCCAGAACTAGCAGCCGCATTTACACCCTAATTCTAGCCCCGATTATTGGTCTGGTCAGACTCTCAACTGATTGCATAACAAATTGCATAACAAATTTCTATTCTTGAGGCAGTGGGTAGCCGAAAAGACGATGGGCGGCTATAAATCCGGCGGCCAATTCCAAGATCAAAATTACCGGCCACATAACGACAGGCAACCAAGCTATCATCCCCACGACAGTCGCACCGTGGACTACCATCCAGACCGCAAAGAAAGCAATAAACTTCCGTTGTCCAAAATAACTGCGAAATTCCTTGCCCACAAGCGGAAGAAGAAAGATGGAACTCCATGCAAAGAAAAACCACGCTTGACTGATATGATAAATCTCAAATATTAGAACAACACCGCCGCCGGCCAAGCATACTAATAGAGCCGTACCAAACAGCAACATGAGGTCCCGAAATTTGCGTTTGACGGACATTGAGACGTTCGAAACTCTTATCTGCCACGCCCTCCAATGAAATTGATCGCAACATCCTAGTGCCTGAGTACTCGGGTAACCGACATCTCTAACAATGTCGGCCCTGTTATTGTATTGCCGACCTTCTACGAACTCTCTTCATTTCTGTTTGCGTGGAGGTTGGATAGACCGCAGACCGTCGCCCGGCGCCCAAGCAAGAAAGTTGCGAACGATATCGAGAAGGAGTCAATTCAAAGTATCTGAGAAATCCTTTTTCGCGGACGTTGCCCATGTACGCTGTAAGCATAGGCAGCATGTTCTCGGAGGACCAGCCCGCGTCGGACCATCGTGCGATGGAGTGCACGGCAAAGGTATGGCGCAAGTCTTGCAATCGAGGTGGCAACGGGCTATTCGGTCGGGAGATGTTCGCGGCCCTTCGAAGCCGTGCAAAAGTTGGCCTTAGCATGAGATACGTTACAGGGCACCCTTTACGCGTCAAGAAAAGTGCTTTCGTTCCGAACTGAGCGCGTTCAGGACTGCGCAAGTGGTTCAGCAACACGCGCCTAACGTCCCGACCGATGGGAATCGTGCAATATCGGTACTGCGAGCCAGGGCAGATTTCGATTAAGCCCTTGGGGAAATCAATGTTGGAATCGCTGAGCGACAGCGCTTCTTTGACCCGCAATCCGGTTCCATAAAGAAAAAGAATAATGGCCGAAAGCGTTGAGGAGCTTATGATGCATTTCCGCCTCACCTGACAAGCAGGTATAGCGGCGAGCATTCGGGCGATGTCTGCCCTCGAATAAACATAAGGAAAGAACCTAGTGCGTACATTCGGCTTCTGTTCTGGTTCGGGGATGCGCTTGATCTGCCGTCGCGCAAACCAATAGGAAAGGAATCGGCGGATCAAGGATCGGTAACTACGCCAAGTATGGTGAGCCAAGTGTCCGTGAGCCAAGAAGAGATTTATGTGCTCCTCAGAGACGAGAGCAATGTCGATCTTACCGACGAAGGCTGCAAATCTTAGCAGGATTCGGGCGGCGGAATCGTATTCGTAACCGCAAACTCTCTTTCGAGCGACAAAAATATATACACACTGAGCGATTTTCACAGGAGGCCTTCGAGACTGAAGTCCGCGATCTTGCGGAGAGCGTTATGGTCGAAGCGGGTATAAGCGCGAACCGTGTCTGTATTTACATGGCCCAGGAATGCCGCAATTTCGCTGACAGAGTGGCCGCGTTTCATTAACCGATCCGCGCAAGCGTGACGTAATGCGTGCGGACCGCGGCGCAACGAGACGACCCGATTCTTGATGAACAGCCTGCGAACTCGCATGAAAATCGTGCCATGCCGCAGGGGTTCATAAGGCGCGACGAAGGTCGTGAAGAATGCAGGGCAGTCCGAGACAGGCCGTGCCGAATTGACATATCTTCGCAGAGTTCTCGCTGTGTCGTGATTGAGCGGGAACCGTTGTGTGACGGTGTTCTTACGACGTCGTACCGTCAGAATGCGCTCCGCAAAATCTACATCGGACAACTGCAACGCGATAACATCCCCGGCACGGAGACCGTAGACCGCCATCAGAAGCAATAGGGCGTGATCTCGAAGTTCGACTGGCCTTTTATCGTCGAGAGAGGCAAGCATTCGTTGCACGTCCCTCCATGACGGTCCTTTGGACACGAACGCGTGTCGTGGAATGGCATAGGACGGCACACCAAATGACAATCCCCGCCGTACCCAGCCACGCCCCTCAGCATGAAGGAAGAATTTCTGAAGAGAATAAGCTGTCATAGCTAGCGTAGGAATCGCCCAACCCTTTACCTTCTGAACGTCCAGGTAACGCTCGACATGTCCGACGCTCACTGTGCGCATTGCAACGCCACGCTTGGCGATCCAGTTGAGAAAGCCGGAAACATGCCTCGACCGCACCTCGATGGTGGAGGCAGCGAGACCAAACCTGCTGCGAAGAGTTTTCTCAAAATCGCCCAGCTTGGCTTCGAAGATCCTTGTCTTGCGGGGTTCTTCCAGACACTTGTGAAAGCGCAGCCACCCTCGCGCTATGCGCATGTAAGTTTCATACGAATACTTGCCTGGAACTCTCAGTCGCAAGGGGCCGGTGTATTGCGCCCAAGCGCGACCGGCACTCCTCAACTCTTCCATCGTGAGCACACGCATTTCCTTTGAGAATCCGAGCGTGCGGTTGATCTGCAAAAGATGACTGGCCATAGCATGGAGCGTGTTGCGTTTGCGGTCGTGCGCCTTCATATACGTTAGAAACGCGAGGCGTTCGTTATACAACGGTGCGGTTGTTTGCCGGCGGAGTGCTGCGGGATCTTTGAAGAGGTATTCGAAGAGCGTCATAAAGAGCACGACCCCCTTTCTCGAAAGCGCGGATATTACGGCGCGGCGGTAGAAAGGCAATCGTTTTCTGAAATCGTCCGCAATTGAGGACACCCAATTGGAAATGGATTGGAGATACAGGGGATTTCTCAACTCCGACTTGGGTCGGCACCGCCGCTGTGGTGTCCGTAATTGTGGACAGTTCAGCGACGCTTGGATCAGCAACGCGAACAGTTCCTGGCTACTCAAGGTCCGTGCTTAGGCTTCGAGCGGGTGTTGCGTCGAGCCATTGAAACCGCCGCGTTTAACAGGTACCAATATGATTGACTTCGGCGCTAAACGAAGCGTCGGCACTAGGGTCGCCTAAATTAAAGCCGATAGGCCGGACGCCAGGAGAACCCATGCAGCGCTACTTCAAGGCGTATGGTGGGCGGGAGCCACAGAAGGTTTGTGATCTCGTACGCGGTAAGTATAGTGGGAGCAGAGTCGGCGCGCTGGACCATCGATGTTACGGAATTTACCGCCGCTAACGTCGGGCGCGCAATGTCCCGATCAAGAAGAGCACCAGCACACTTGCTCCAATCAGTCGCGGTAGCCACGGGCCTCCTCTGGTAGCCCAAGCAGAAAACACCAGCAAAGCCAGGATTACAGCAACCCGAATATAGAATCCTTTGACGCTCATTTTCGCTTCTTGATTCCGGCGAGGAGAAGATTTCAAGGTGAAATACCACGCGGCTCCGGACACCGCCATAACAACTAAGCCAGCGATTCCAAAATTGCGAAGAGTCAACGTCCCTCCGAGGAAAAGAGCGGCAAGCAGACCAAGGATTCCTGCTGTTACAACCGCTGCGACCCGTAGGTTGAAGTTCTTCGCCGCACCTTGACTGATCGCTTGTCGCATCAGTGACCGCCCCCGCAACCGGCAGAAGCACCTGGCGACAGGCCTAAAAACGCTATGGACCAGTCAGTCATTTGAGCTATCTGGGAAGCGCCCATTTTTTGAATGCCACTCACGAATCCGGTGCCCGCTGTAAACATACTTTCGAAACCTGCATTCTTTTCGGCAGTTGCCAAGCTGCCACCTGCAGCCAAGGTTCCAAGCCCACTTACTGGCCCAGACAAGATGGTTCCGACTTGAGCAACTTTAGTTGGCGTTCCATAATTTCCCGACGCCGCAGAGTAGAGTTGCGCCGTTCCCGCGAGAGCTTGCCCAAAAAGGCTCGTCGTCCCGTAGGCACCCAAAACGCCGGCCGCAGGTGCTCCCGCAACCGTCCCCGAGAGAGCCAGAACCCTCGCCAGAAGTTCCGGAGTCTTGTAAATGGCCAAGCCTAGATTAGCTGCCCCCATTAAACCAGACCCTATTCGTTGGGCGGTACAAGTTCTTTGGTTGCCGCTGCGATTGCCCCCGACATGACCGCCTCCACCATGACCGCCTCCGCCAGTTTGATCGTGCCCGCCGGAATTACCAGTATCAACGGGATCGTACCCAGAAGGACCGCTACCGCCAGAGCTTCTATCAGGCGCGCAGTCACCGCGAAGCCATTCAGGGCATCCAGTAAGGCCAAACGGGTCTATGAGGTTTAGCGGAGAATTACGAACATAATCGTACCGGTTCCACGACTGGGGATCGCTGAGGTCGGCAACACCGAGACCGCCGGGATCGGGTGTCATCCAGCGGCCGAGGGAAGAGGAATATTGGCGGAACCAAGTGTGATCGAGATTAGTCTCCACGTCGCGCTCATCGCCCGTGAATTTCAATGTAGTGCCGGTGGTGACGCCGCAGCTGTTAGATTCACCGTAGGGGTAGTAATCGTCGCATTCGCGTACGCTTTTGTCCATGCGTGTGAGCAGGCGCGTGGAACCTAGATGATCAGCGTGGGGGAAATAAGTAGTGCCCTCAAAGTATTCCGCAACCAGGAGGCCGTTTGAGCGAACATATGAGCGGCTGAGAACACCGTTAAGAATTTCCCATCCAATATTCCCGTCGTTGTCATAAGTATATTCGTAGGAGTTAGCGCCAACGGTCTTTTTGGCGCGGAGGCCAAATGCGTCGTAGACATAGGTAGCGATCGAGCCGCCATCCACGGAAATGAGGTGGTTTTCCGCGTCATAGGTATAGCTGTGTGAGGCGTCGTGCGTCATATTGCCTGCGGCATCATAAGTATAGAGGTTGTTGATGGGGTCGGTGAGCTGGTTATTTGCATTTACACCGGGGTGCAGTTGGCCGCAAGATCCGGCCGTGTTGTTTTGGTTTGTGCGGTTGCCCCAAGCGTCGTAGGTCCAGGAGAGGCCTTTGCACAGCTGCGCCGCGACCGTGTCACCCATGGTCTTCACACGGTTGAGTGAGTCGTAAGTGTACGACCGGGTGAAAGTTTGATTGCCAACGGCAGACCACGACATCACATCGCCATTGTCGGACACGCCCAGGTTAAAACCAGCGCTCAAATCTAGGACATTGCCCGAAGGAGCGGCATCCGTGCAGGCAGTTAAAAGCGCACTGGTAGAATTCACGTTCATTCGGCAGGGCTGGAAGCGTTTGTCATAAACGTTTGAGAGCGTGAGACCATTGCCGACCGTTGCTTTTCGTAATGCGCCATTAGGCCAGTAACCATTTGTGGCGGCGGCGGTAAACAGTATGGCAGGGTGATTAGCGTCGTTGGCGGTGCTAGTGAGTTGAGAGACTCGGCCCGCTCCATCAAAGGTCTGATTGAGGTATTGAGGCCAAACGTAAATCCCGTCGACAAACTGCGTCACTCCACCAGCCAAGTTGTACGAATAAGTGTAATACCAGCCACCTGTTCCTGTCTGGCCGTTAGCGCCGACGGTGCAATTCGAGGGGGTACAAACATATCTGCCGATAATTCGACCTAATTGGTCGTAGCTGAATTCCGTAGCCGTGTTAAGAGTGGTGGCTTCCACCAAACGTCCAACGGTATTTTGCTCATTAGTATTCCACACTCCGGGAGCTGCGTCGTAGTAGAAATTCGCGGTAGGAGTGCCGTCAGAATAACTTTTCGCTCTCAAGCGGTGAAGAAGATCATACGTATAATTCGTTGTAACCGTTGCAGAGCCAGTTTGATTGGGAGCCGGAGCGATTCTGCTGGTCTGATTGCCATTGCTATCATACCCGTACCGAACGGTACCTGCAGTATATGCGCCGTTGTCAGGGTTCGGACACGTCGCGCTAGAAATCTCTGGATTAGCCTCGCAGAGTAGGCGCGACATGGCATCATACGCAAAGCTTCGATTCCGAGATCCGTTTTGTACCACGCCAATGAGATTGTCCAGCGCGTTATACGTATAGACGGTTTGATAATTTAGTCCCGTAGGGTCTTCCCAAACATTTGTCAACCTGCCTAGTGCGTCCAATTGAACTTTCCGAGCTTTCCCGGCCTCGTCCGTTACCGTTGACGTATTGTTTGGGTAGGTCGCGGTAGCTGATGTGCCGTCCTGGCCTTGAACGCCCGTGACGCGGTTGAGCGCGTCATAAGTATACGCAGTGTAGCCCCAGGTGGACTCGCCGCAGTTTGAACTCGGAATTGAGCAACGGGTAGGATTAAAAACGGACGACACCCGACCGAGAGAGTCATAGTAGGTGAGCTGATTGTAGGTGGCTCCCAGCGGGTCAGACGTGAGTTTGTTGTAGACGAAACGGCCGAGACCATCAAGTTCGGTAGTTGTTACGACGTTTTGCGTAGAGTTCATCTTTTGAGTCGTCGACGCCTGCCACGGGGCCGTATACGCCCAATTGGTTTGGCCGCCGTCCGGAAAAGAGATCTGCGCGGGCCGCCAGAAAAATGCATCACTATAGGTGACGCTGGTAACTTTGCTGTTTTCATCGGTCAGCTGAGTTAACACCCCGCCCGTGCAGTTCCACACAAACGAACGTGACATACTTAACGGTTCGTTCACGCTGGTCGGAAACGCATTTCCGCAAGAGGCCGCGACCGTCGAATAAATATTGGTCGTCTGCGCTGCGTTAACATCAGTAGCGGTTTTTACGGTACTGGTGTCGTAATAACTGACGTGCGAGCTAAGACCTGTAACTGGATAGTTGGTGGTCGTAAGATTTCCGCGAGAACCCGTAACAGCTATGTGCTGTGGGGTGCCTGTTGTAGCAGTGGGCGTAGTTTCATCATAGTTGTTGGTGGTTTGAGAAATCGTTTGGCCCGAGCCGTTTTGTACCTGGGTCGTTTGAGTAAATGCATGAATATTTCCTAACGTAGCATAGCTAGCGATGATCTTTCGAAGCAGCGCACCTGGAGCCGTCGGACCGTAGTCGTAGTCATCGGTCTCGGTAGCCATGCCAAAACCGTCTAGGGTATAAGCATGTTTGCAAATCGGCCCAGAGGCGCTACCAAGTTGATCGAGAACAGTCATCGTATTTATGGGTGGGGTAATGGCGGTGGCTGTGCACGGAGAGGCGGCGCTATTATAGCAGGTATTCAGTGTGCGAAGCAGCGTGCCGCCCGCAGCTCCTTGATAGACTTGACGTTGGGTTTCATGGATTCCCTGGAACTGAATGACCGTGTTGTTGCTTTGTGGATCGGTGACTGTAGTCGTGGAGGCTGCGCCTGTCCCTTTAACTTGAGAGTAGGTCCAGACGGCAGACCAACTATTGACAGGATCATAGAGCGTTCGCGTTACAGTGGCCGCGCTACCGTCGCTGAAGACGCCACTACCGTTTGTTCCTGAACCACCACCGTAAACGTAAGTGATCGAACCGCCAGTAGGTAAGATGACCTGGCGGATCCGTGCCGTAACGCAGGTCGTGCCAGCGTACGGAGTGCATGAGGTCGGAGTAGAGGGGGTCGGCTCGTACACGAAGGTATATTGAGAACTATCCGGCAAGACGATACTGGTTACCAAGGGCACGGCCGCAGTGGACTTGTATTCTCCAATCCCAGCGACCGCAAAGTTCGTCGCAACGGTGTAATTAGAATAATGGACGGTGAAGGCAGCAGTCCCGCCCGCCGGCGGCGTATAGGTCAAAGTGGTTGGGCTGGTCGATGTTCCTAGGCCGGCGATGGTCAGGACTGGGACGGTGCTCGACATTGTGTCGTAGAAATGCCCAGACCCGTCAACTGTGAGCTGGTTCCCGTTGCGGTCCGTAAAACTGCCGGCGCCCGTGGTTTGCAAGATTGGAGCAGTGATCTTGGTTCCGTTGGGTGCATACACAATAGCCGACGTGGCGTTGGTCACGTTAATGACGTAGCCAGAGCTATCAAAGGCCGTTGCCGTTAGAGTTGGAATCGGCGTAGGACAGCCGGTGCCGGCAGACGCATCCGTATAGCCACCAAAAAGATGACTCGCTCCAAGGGAGTCGTGATAAGTCCACGTGGTGTAGAAAGTGTGATGTCCCGTCAAACAAGCTACCGGGAATGGAATGTAGGAAATATATCCGGTGGCAGCTTCCGTTTGGGCATGCCAACCCCAGTTTGGGACAGGTGTCCAAGCGTTCGTGCTGCCAGATGTCACTGGGTACCAGACCGAGCTGTCATAGGTTAGATCGTAAGTAAAATCGGTACCGCGTCCTGGTTTGTGCAGCACGGGAATACCGATGTGCGAGTTGAGATTGGCAAGATTTATGACATCGCGGTCCCCACCAAAGGAGCCAAGCGGTGGGGTTCCGGTCACGACCTGTGCTGAGCTGGGAGAAGCCGCTGTCAGCAGTAGGGCGAAAGCACCGGCTATCAAGAACGTAAGGCTTCTGTCACGTAACATAGAGTGTTCCTTAACAGAGCAAATGAAATTACTGAACCTTGAAATCGGAAGCAGAGACGCCCGTATTTATAGCCGCAGAACTAAGTTGGAGATCCAGTGCCAAGGTGTTGTTAAGAGACTTTTGTACGTGGAATGGGACTTGGGCTCCATTAACGGAGCGATAGTCTGAGAAGACGACGATGACAGGGATGTTGAGAAGTGAATTGTCATCTGGATGAATGTTAAAAGCTATGGCATGCGGAAGCAGGGTTGTCGCGTCGAGGAATATTTCCGTTTGACTCAGGCGTTGTGACAGTGACGAATCGTTTCCTGAAAGAGCAGGGATTTGTTGATAAGCGCTTAGGTGGAGCACATTTGCGCCATCCTGTGTTTCCGGGCCTACCAGAGAAACAACAGCCGATGATTTCACAAAGCCCGCAACCAACAACGTTGGGAATACCCCAACATCGGTGAATAGGTTGTGGTACGCCGATGGATGAGACGCACCATCCGGACCGGACCAGCTTCCCACCGGTCCTTTATCAGAGTTCGTACGGACTTCGTTCAGAGTACCCGAAGCGAAATTCAGTGTGAGCATGCTCGATCCGTTGGCCACAGCCTTAAACACCGCGCTACCAGTTTCATCATCAGAACCAGCAATTCGCCGGACGGACCCGGATAGAGTGACATCAACAATTGGAGCCGCGCCTTGGAGTGCAGCAACAGCTTGTGCGAGTACTGTCAGCGCTTGGGAATCGACCACAGTAGCGGGAACCACAGGTTGTTGGGCCTTCAGTACTAGAGCGGCAGAACAAATGACGATTACAAACACCCACACTTTTAGAAGCCGGACACCCATACTAGGCCTTCCTTGAACTCTGTCCTAACTGTTCGTTCTGTTCAGTGCGTCGTGGCGCGACAATGCGAAGGGCGACACCAATTACGCGCCGTTATATAAGAGAATCTACAAGGTTGTCAATAGAACTTTTCTGAATTACACAGACGATTACATACCTAAACTAATAAAGACGTCACTACTTTTAAGCCGCGAATTCTGCCCCGACGTGCGAGAAATTAGGTGGCTACATTGCAGCCCAACTCACTGAACTTCCTTGCAGTCACAACCACGAGTCTTAAGCACTTCGTCTCTTGCTTCTCTTCTTTTTCGACAGCTTACCGCCTCGCTTCCGGCTCGCCTTAATTAGCTCGGCATACTTCTGGCGTGCATCAGCAACAGCCTGCAACAAGGTCTCCAGGGATGGCATCGTTCCTTCTCGGATCATGGCTTCCGAAGGAGACTCTTCCCTATCAACTTTGAACAACAAAAACGCAACAAAACCTATGTCTGCGGTAAACGGGACCACTGCGAGGCGCCGCAATGCGGGAAATTCTTCAAAATTTCGGTGATGACAACTGTCGGGTTTGTCCCAGACAGCGCAATGAACTATTGTCCGGAAGATTACGTCGAGGAGCCGCTTTCCACACTTCGATTTTCGCCAACTGTGATTTCGCCCCCAACTTTTGCGACATATTGGTAATTTACTTTTCGGGGAGTTTGCCGGGTCGTACTATAAGGTGCCTAGTTCTTGGGCTTGTCCCCGTTGGTTGTTTTCTTTCCGATAGCGTGCCGCCTCGCTTCTGGCTCGCCTTAATTTGCTCGGAATACTTCTCGCGCACATGGGCGACAGCTTGAAGCAAGGTTTCAAGGTTTGGCATTGATCCATCACGGATCATGGCTTGGGCCTGACGACGCAAGTCTGACGGAGTGATGTTTTTCATGGCTTCACACCACGCAACGCGAAGCGGTCTGATAAAATGAACACTAGTGCCTTCGCTTTAGCCCGAATTGCCAGCGATATTATTATGTGGAAATATTGTTTGCCCCGGGGCAAACAGCCGCTGTTTCGACGGGGTTCTCCGTGTTGCTGCTCCGTTGCTCGCACGTTGGCGTAGTCGCCAGCTTCGGCGATACAGTCGTTAGAAACTGTGGCAATCCCGCTTTGAATTTGCGCGAAGGACCTAACCGAGCCATGGCCCTTGCGGCAAATGTATCGCCGACATCGCCTTTGCTAGATGTATTCAACATCGGTATTTTTATCGTTCGTGGCATGCGGCCTCCGGCGAAGCAAGTATATAGCAGGGATGTTCGCATCGATGACGAGGTTCCCAGAAGTAAACGGCTGGCAGCTGGTGGCCGCCGACCGTTTCACCTCCAGGATTATAGTTTTAGAAAGCTTAATTGGTCCTCTTCCGATTCTGCTTCTTCGGAGTGAGCTTCTTCCGGAGGTCCTGCAGCTCTGCCACGATCGACGCCATTGAGTCATCGCTGGTAATCGCAAACTTATCCATCTTCGCCAGGTGGTCTTCTTCATGTTCTCCATTGCTGCCGAAGTCTTCCTGCCACTTTTCGAACTTAGGCTTCATCGTGGCGGGGATCAAATATTTACGCTCAGTGTCTTGGTTTGTAAAAATGATGTGATTGTTCAGAGTAGACATTTTTGTTCTCCTTAGAATAATTGCGTTTGAGTACTTCGCCAGCGGCACGAAATGCCGCTGATGCTGTGCTCTAACGAAGAGGCGATATCTGCCGGTGCATTCTCGTTTTCGTGGCCGGTGGCTCACCGTCGCTACTTCAAACCCACATTGGGATCGGGCGTCACGCCATCAGCGAGGTACGCTCGCGTCTTGGAATAGTTTTCGTCGCCGACCTCATCAACCAAAAAGCCAGTGATTTCCTCGGCGTACTCGCCTTGTTTGATGGCGTACTCCATATCCAAGCCTTTCTGCGCCGCTGTTATCGCGGCGGTTTGTGACTCGGCGTTAACGCCTTCGATCTTGACTCGCACTACTGCGTAAATGTGAACGTCGTATTTCATGACCAGCCTCCGGCCTTTCGAATCGCGGCGTCGTACATTTTCTCCACGTCTATCGGATTGAACTTGTGTGGATTGATGAAGAATTCTCGCGCGACCTTCACGGCTGCGAGCAATTCCGGTGCTGCCGCCATGATGTCCGCGTTGGCCTGTAAGTCGTCGAGTGTCACTCCGTGACCCTGGACGGCCTGACCGACACAGCGAGGCAACTCATTTATTTGTGTGGGTGCATCGATGCGGTATTTTCCGGTGACGCGCCACGGCCCAGGTGTGTGCTTGCTCATGCTGGTAAAACCTCCAGTCCGTCTGATTGAATGCCTTGGATAATGTCTTGTATGTACCGGTGCTCGATGGCAACGGCGCTGCCCAGGTACGTCGCGTCTTCCGGTATGTGCTCTTCGATCCACGCGCTCGCCGCCTCACTCTGGGGACACAAGAGGAACACTGTGTCGCCGGGGTTGCCTTGCACGGTGAAGTCCGCTTTGCGAGCTTCGGCGGTCACGATTTCACCAGTTGCTTCATTAAAAACGCGTAATCCACTTGCTCGAAAGCTTGTGCGTACTTACTGGCCCACTCGGTTAACTCTGCGTGAAAACGTTTCGCGTACGCTTGTGCGTAAAGTACCTCATTGCGAATGCTGGTGATATCGTCTACGGTGAAGCGGTTCGGTTCTTTGAATCCGTCTAGTAGATGTTTGACGGTGAAGAGCTTCGCAGCCTTCGGCACAGAGAGTCCGTCGCCGGTGCGTCCGTTGCGATGTCTGCGTTCTGACGTGACGTCCATGTCGTAGAGACGTTCGCGAACACTGTGAAAACCGTCTTGCAGGTCTGGTATCGCATCAAAGGCTTTGTCAATGAGTGCGAGTTGCTGGTTACGGTTCACTGTGCCACCTCACCAGTCTTCGAATAACGAACAGCCACAGTCTTTCGAAGCTCAACCGACAAACGTTGCGCGAACGTTCGCGCCTCTGAGAGCCTGCCAAAATGTTCCTTACCGGTGGGACAATCGAGGCAGGCGGGGTGATAAACGAAATACTTCGGTGAGCGCGATGGGCGGGACAAACGCAGCTGTAGCCTTTGGGTGCTGACTACAGACGAAACGCTAGGAGTCGATTGTTTTGCTTGGGAGGGAAACCGAGTAATGCCCACGGAGTGCCTGCTTTCTTGGCACCCGTGTCTGTGAAAGCCCGTGGTGAGGATTTATTGAGTCTGACGTTTACTTACTACTTACCGCGTACCAAAAACTCTTTGATCGCCTTGCGGACCAGGTAGCTCGCCTTCAAGTTTTCTTTCTTGGCGAGGCGCTCTAACTTCTTCATGTCCGCCGTGTCCAAATAAATCGATGTACCCTTCAACATGAGATCATCCTACCAGAACATACCAGCGCGTCAATAGTACTTCCCTGGTACTTTCGGATTAAACTGCAGATCGTTAACCTCATTTTTCTACTTTTCTCTTTCCGATTTACGCAGCGGCTTCGAGACCGATCCGGCGAACCGTTTCCACGGAGATGTTCATTTGACGCGCGACGTGAGTCTTGGGCACGCCGCTGGCGATCAGCGCCTTAACCTCGTGACGGTGCGCGAACGCCTTCCGGCCAACCGGGACGCCTGACTTCGTGCCGTTCGCTTTGACGTAATTCATTCCGGCTTTGGTGCGCTCCGCGATCAGTTCCCTTTCCATCTCTGCGACCGCGCCAAGGATCGTGAACATGAACCGGCCTGAGGTCGTTTGCGTATCTGCTGCCTCGGTCAGGCTCATGAAACGAATCCCGAGGTCACGCAAACTCTGCAGCGCTTTGTGTAAATGGATCACTGAGCGCGCGAACCGATCGAACTTCCACACGAGGACAACGTCGAACTTTTTCCCTTGAGCATCGCGCATCAATCGATCCAGTTCTGGCCGGCTCTCCTTGGCGCCGGAGACGCCGCGGTCTACGTACTCTTCGATTGTCCATCCTTGTTGCTTGGCGTGCTCACGCAACTGCGAAAGCTGAATCTCTGGGTCCTGAGTCTTGTCGCCTCGCTTGAGCGTGGAAACGCGTGCGTAAAGGGCGGCTCGGATTGCAGGAGTCGAAGGTGTGCTCGAAGGCTTTGGGGAGGGCTGGATCATTGGGTTATCCTCTATGTTCATGCTCTCACGGCGGGCTATTTATGTCAATAGAAATGTGTGATGTAAAGTATATTTCTGGTGAAGCGGAGGCTTCGAATTGGCCGGCAAAATCGTTTAGCACCTAGAGATAAGCGACAACTGTTGTTTTTCGTAACATGATTCACGCCTTTAGTGATTTTAAATGACTTATCTCTATAAATGGTCGAGTAGTACCACACAAACGCTCGTTTATTTGGGCGATAAGCCTCTGTAAAGGCTGGAGTTAAATGAGAAAGGGAAGAGTGGTGCAACGAACTGACTTGCAACATATCCACTATCTCCACTTTTATCAGCGACTTACGATTGCTTTGCCGGTTCTAGGGCTTCGGCGATCTTTCCGGTGAGACGCGATTTATTTTCCTCCTGCATGTCATTTATTATGTGTGAAATACAGGACGCCGGCCTGCCGCGGGATTGACCCGCTCCCAGGCCCATCAGCGATGGGCTTAAACGGCTGCGCCGCACATAATACAGCACTTAGGTAATTAGGCTTCGCCTACCCCGCCATGGCACTCCGTCGTACCCGCCACGCCGCCTGGCCTCGGATGCCCGCACCCTCGCTGGTTACTGCATACGTAAAGTATCTCTTGACTGGATCCGGATTGGGTGCGATCATGCGACCATGGGACGCAAACTTAAATCAATGCCACAGCGGATCCGCCTCGGGTACCGGTTCGTCGGCCTGGACCTCAAAACATCCACTTGGGCTGCTATGGACCTGGTCGCACAAGAGCGCGAAGTTGACACGGCCGTGATCGCCCGAGAGATCTTCCGGGAGTGGGCATCGCGGCTCCCAGCGGAGCTCGTGGAACGCGCTCGGGTCAAAGCCGAGGAGATCGAGGCTGACCAACGGGCTGCTCTGGAGGCTCGGGAGCGGAAGCGCCGCGGGACCGCCCCACCGGTTGCCGATACCCCGGCCGGCAGCCAAGGGGCATAAACCAGCCCGCCCCCCTTCCACACGCCCTTGGCTCCCCGACGTTGCGGCTTGATTTCGCGCTAGGAGGCGTTTTGAGCCCTTCGGGACTCCAAGGCGGTGAAAAGGGGCGTGCGGGACTGGATCGCCCGCCTCCGGCCGCGGCTGGCGCAGCAGGCCATAGTATATGAGTGCCTACGGATCAGATTAAGTGAGTGGACGATTCACCGGAGGCTTCGGACCAGCCGGGAGCGCAAAACGGATCTGCCTGGTGGGAGCCGCGGGCCAAAGGGCTCGCACATCTGTTAACACTGCTAACTGTGTATACCCATTGCCATTTCAAGGCCGCACAAAATCCCGGAGCGTGGGAATTATTGCGGCCTTGAATCATTGACTACTAGAGTGTTTTTATGCGGTCTTCCTTATTCTGTTGATAATGGTACACTTACGGCCATGTATTTATTGCGGCCTTGGGAAGACCGCAACACCGCAACAATTCCCACACTCTCAGACTTTGTGCGGCCTTGACTCCGTCTCGCAGTGGCCGGAGACGCACTTTGGCCCTTCGGTCCCGGTGGGATCAGGGTTGAACACCCGGTGGCCCAACACCGAAGCCGCCGCCAAAACGGGAATCCACCTCGCTACTGATGGGTGTGACGTGCCTCGCACCAGAATTACACCGCAGGGTAACAGCCGCGCGCAGATATGATTGAAAACAATCAGAGTAGTAATTCGAACAACTAACTGAACATCTTATAGGACGGCACGGCCCCCGATCCAGTCCGATCCGTTGAACGCATCATGGAACTTGTTGAAAATAAATGCGGCGTTTAAGTCGCGTGACTAACCGAACCTCTTATGGGTGAGCAATGCGCGGAATCATTTAAAGGCGCAAGGCAATAAGTCCCGTAAGTTGCCGATCTACCTAGAAAAGGACAACTTAATAAGTCAAGCGGTACCTGGAACATCTTTTAGGAGGGGGACGGGCTCGAAGCCTCTCGCGAGTGAACCTGGGCAAACGGATTTTGGAAAGCGATGAAAACAATCGGCAACCGTAAGTCGTGCGGTTATCCAAACATCTTATAGATGGGAACTTCGATCCTCGATCCGGCGCAGCGAAGCCATAGGGAATATCGTTGAACAATGCCGCGCACCGGTGAAACTTAAGCAGGTAGCTGTACATTCTAGTGAGAACGCGAAACTTAGTATGTTGGGGGGACCATAGGAACCTCTTGTAGGTACCAAGGCTTCGATCTCCTGAAGGCAGTCTTCTTACTAAGACGAGTTTCGAGCGAAGTGCAACAAGACGTTGAGAACAAACAATGTCAGTATGTCTAGCGACTATCCAAACACCTTATAGGTGGCGAAGCCCACGATCTCCTCGATTTCCTCGGTCCCGGTGGCCGCGGCGGCTGCGCCGAGGTAATCGAACACAGACAATATTGATTGCACAAAAGTTATATCGGTTTTCGGCCCCGTGAGGGTATCCAGACCTCCTTTAGGTGGCGAAGTGTCTGCTCTCCCTGGAGACCGGCGCGGCGCTTAGGCAATCCCAAAAGCAGTGGGAACCAAGACCTAGCGGGCCTTGAAATAGGCCATCTTGATCTTATAAGTCGTTGATAAGACTAGAGAAAATGCGCCAGAGTGAAGTTGAGTGACTAACCGAACATATTATAGGTGGTGTCGACCCTTTCTCCCCGGAGACCGGCGCGGCCAGGCAATCTCTCACTCTCGTTGAAAACACAACAGTTAAACAACGTGAGGGTATCCAGACCTCTTTTAGAGGGAGCAACGTTCCCCCTCCGGCAACAACGATCTCAAATTTCGCCGCCCGTCACGGCGATGCCCCGCTTAACAGCGAGGACTCTCGGAGATGACCGCTCGCCCAACGGGCGGTCCTCTCATTACCTCTGACGGCGAGAACTTCCTGACGGAAATTCCGAAAAGTTTCAGAGTAGAGAAATTCTCTCAGCGCGATTTTCGCGTTTCGCCGTATCGCGCCAAAATTTCTCACCGCGGAAATAGGAGAAGCACGCCACATGAAAGTTTATTCCGAAGTTGTTTGGGACATCGAAAGCCTGCAAATTATTGATTCAACCTGGTACGAATATCAGGGCGCTCTCCACCTGGCTTGTGGCCCGAGCACCGCGATGCAAAACGAGCAAGCAGCTTCGGCTGATCTCGGTAAGACAATGAGCCAGGATTTCTCGCAGCGCTTCGGCGAGCAGTCCGATTTCATTCACGGGATCAATGCTGCGCTAGCGCCAACGCTAGCCGGCGGCGCGTCTCAGCACGGATTTTCTGCCGACGAATTAGCTGCGAAAAATTCCGCAGCGATTAACGAGGCCGGCGCCGCAAACGCGAACGCTGCGCGCGCTGTCGCCGGTCAGCTCGCGGGCCGCGGCGGAGACTCCGGCTTACAATCGGGCGTAGACGCTCAAATTCGAGCAAGCGTGACATCGCAGCAAGCCGCGAACCTCGCCAACAATCAGCTCAAGATTACTAATGAAGACTTTGCTACGGGCCGCGACCAGTACAACCGCGCGGTCACTGCCGAAGATATTCTCGCCGGCAAAGCTGACCCCTCTGGCCTAGGTAGCGGCGCTATCCGAGCAACAGACCAGGCCTTCACCGAATCCGAAGCCAACAGTAAAGCTTCAAATCAGGTGTGGGCGGATCTCGGGGGTCTGGCCGGATCAGCAATGAGCATGATCCCAGGTGTCGGTGGAATGGCCGGCGGAATGTTTAAAAAGAGCCTCAGCAATGGTGGCGATTCAGCGATCGGTTCCGGCGGATCTTAGACTCACATTTACCCAGCATTGTTTTGAGCCGTCCGTTTATCGCGGGCGGCTTCCCTTTTTACCTATCACGATCACCATCGAAAAATTCACGGAGCACATTATGGCAACAACAAACGCAACTCATTCACTAGAAAACCGAGCCGCGACAGCGATGGCGGACTTGTCGCGGAATGGACTAACCGCGGCTGGTTTCTGTCGGCTTATGACCTTGCAAGGCCAGGGCATGGGCGCAAGCAAGTTTTCTCAGGCACTCGCCGGTATCAAGCCCTTCGACAACCAGGAAGGCATGCGCGTTTTAACGTTACTCAACGATCTTGTGGAGCTGCGCGACTCGCACCTGCCATTGCCTATTTCCCTTCGCGACCCAACACCTATCGCCCCACTCTTGGAAGAGCGACGACGTTTGCGCCGCGATGTTCCCGAACCGAGAATCTTCAGTGTTGCAATTCGAAACGGCCGTCACTTTCTTTATCGAGAAAAACAACGTCGGCGACCTGCTATTCACATTGTCTGAATCATTGGCCGCTACGATGCCGCGCGCAGTTGCTGACCGTATTGCTGAGGCGCTAACCGCACTTGGCTACGACGGCGTCGGTGTAGTCGCGAATCCCTTTAAAGGCCTCAACGGTCTACACACCACATTCGAATCTCTGATGCGTCTCCCCCCGACTGACGACAACCATGTAATCGCGATCTCCGCGGAGTTCGAACCGCAGTAATTAAAACATTTTTCCAATAGCACAGTAGCTGTCACTTCCGCGCAACCGGCACGCACCACAATCCGGAACCGCAGAAAATTAACCTCCGGCCCGCCGGAATCGAGAATTACAGTGTACGACTTAGATTTAAGTGAAGCAGCCCCAACCTGGTTTGACGAGTTCATTCAATGCGCCAGAGTGAATACACATCGCGCCGGCTTGGATCACTGGCGAAGTTACGGTGACGTCGCGATCTTCTTTCCTTACGAAGCCAACGGTGCAGACCTTTTAGCGCTGCTTAAAGCGTGCGAGTTCGCCGGCCTGCGAACACATCTCTCCGGACGCAGTACGTACGGCCCACAAACTTTCCGCGTCGCGATCTATCGCGCGGAAGACGAGATGGAATTTCACGAGTTTCAAGAAGTTGAATCTGAAAAACTACTAAAGAACTAGCACCAATTTTTCGTAGTGCCCGCCAAAGGTTCCGAAACACAACCGTTCACAGGGCTGACGCAACAAACGACCGGCTACGCCGCGTCGCAATCTATCTGTCGAATGAGGATGTATGGAACGTATGACGGGGGTTCTCCGGCACTGGAGTCAGAGGCAATTTGGCTTTGTGCGCACCACGAGTTCGCAAGGCATTTACACCGATTACTTTTTACACATTTCCAATCTAAAGAGCGGGAAACCGTTTGTCGGATCTCTCGTGGAATTCACTCCAGCGTCCACACAAAAAGGACAGATCGCCGTGGACGCTTTCGTATCTGCGCTGCCGGCGGAAATCGTCGCGCTGTCGGGAGGCAACTGACATGTTGCTCACCGCCGAAGAGATCGAACAAGCAAAGCAGCAACCGTTCGAACCAAAATCCAATGCAGAGCCCGATCTGACTTTCTACGATCGCGCTGTCCCTATGGTCGAACGCGGATGGTCTGTAATCCGATTGAATCAGAACTCCAAGATCGCTTCTGACGCAAAATGGCAGGAGCTAGCGACCAGCGATCTGGATGTGATCGACAAGTGGGACTCGGAAACGATGCGTGCGAACTGCGGGCTCGTCGCTAAGCCGACCGGCAACTGGTGCTTCGAGGTGGATGATCACCGGGTCATCACACAGATCGAATCGGAAGCTGGGCAGAAGATGCCCGAGACGTTCGCGGTCAAGTCGTCCCCAGGCAAGGTTCACTATCACTTTAAACAGAACGCCGCCAGTCGAGAGATGGGCAACGTAGCGCAAACGGCGAAGCGTCCGTACTCGGCACGCGTAAACAATGCTTACGTACTGTCGCCGTTCTCTCTTCACCCGAAGACGGGCAAGCCATATCAGGTCATCTGTGATGCGCCAATTATAGAAGCGCCAGCGTGGTTGACCGGCTGGCTCATCGCGAAAAAGGCTGACAGCAACAAAATCGCTGCTCTCGAAACGAATTCGCCCGTAGTTGAGGGCGGCCGAAATAATTTTCTGTGCAGGCAGGGCGGCAAGCTCCGCGCGATGCAGATGTCCGCGGAACAGATAGAGAGAAACCTAGTAGAGATAAATGAAGCTCGTTGCGTTCCTCCCTTGAGGCCCGAAGAGGTCCACGAAATCGCGGCTAGCGTCTCGCGCTACCCGGCGCACGGAACAGAATTTAACCTGACGATCGGTGGGAAACCGCCAGAGCTATCTGGCCCTAACGCTGCGACATCAACGACGACCGTACAAGCGACGGCCACCAAGCGACTGAGTGTGCAGACCGCCAGCAAGGTCATTACCAAGAGGATCCAGTGGCTATGGAAGGACCGAGTGCCTCTTGGAAAACTCACATTGTTCGTCGGAGTGCCAGGCAGCGGTAAGTCTTTGTGTGCTGGCGATGTCGCGGCACGATTGTCAACCGGAAACAACTGGTACGGTGCGGAAAATACTTTCAAGCCCAGCGACACATTGATGCTCGTCGGTGAAGACGATGTTGACGACACCACGACGCCGAGATTGGAAGCGGCCGGCGCCGATCTGAGCAAGATTCACTTCCTTAAGTCCGTAATCACCGACGAAGGAAAAGGCGAAACTCCTGAAGAGCGTGAAGTTCAGTTTGATCGGGACTTGACTCAAATTGAGGAGCATCTCAAGGCGAACCCGAACATCCGGCTCATCGTTGTCGATCCGATCAGCAATTACATGGGCGCAGCAAAGATGAATGCCGAGCAAGAAGTCCGATCGGTATTGATCCCGCTCAAGAACTTGGCGGAACGAGTGGGCGTCTCGATTATCGCGGTGATGCACTTGAACAAGAAGTCCGACACGAGTGCGATCAATCGCGTCGGGGGAGCAATGGCATTTGTCGGAGTGGCCCGCGCAGCATACCTATTCCAGGAAAGCGATGCGGAGCTGGAAGAGGGCGCTGTCAATCGGCTGCAACAGCACTTTATGGTGTTGCTGAAGTGCAACATCACTAAGAAAGTCGACGGCTTGGTTTATGAGATTCCAGCAAAGCCCGTAAAAGTTGAGGGCAGTGACGAGTCAATGCCCATCATTCACTTCATCGGCACAACCACAACAAACGCCGAGGGCCTGTTACAGCAAAAGTCTGATTCTAGGGGCCGACCAGCTGACGCTATTACGTCTGCAAAGTCCTGGTTGCGAGACTTCTTGAAGAGCGGACCAAAGCCATCGACGGAAGTGATCGAAAACGCCAAGGAGCTAAAGAACATCAGCCCTCGCACGGTAGAGAAAGCGAAGGCTGAACTCGGCGTCGTGTCATCGAAATCCGGCAGGCAATGGCTCTGGTCACTGCCGGAGCAGCCCACTGCAGATGTCAACCTAGAACAAGGAGTGGAACAGTGATCGACGAAACCAACGAATCAAATGTGCAGCCGAGGTCAGAACCGACCGAACAACGCACCGCCGGTGACCGCGCCGCTGTCGCAAAGCGTGTAGCGCTCCATCGCGCTCGAAAGGCAAAACTAGAGGGCCGCGATCTGGTCCTGTCGGAAAAACAAGCGTTGAAACAAAGACATAAAACAGAAGCCTTATTCGCGGACACACTAGCTCGATTGACGCCCGAAGAACGACAGGCGCTTGAAATTGGCGCCGACGATTTTCCAAATTTGCGCGAACTGAATGACCAGATGTTCAAAGTCGTGCATCTCGTGGATCTTGAATGCTTCGACCACCAGTTATGCCGTCCGGACCTTATCGTCGAGTTTCGGGACTCGTTTGTAAAGAAATTTCCTTATGCCCGAGATCTAATTTTCCCGAAGGTATGGTTTGCCGACGGCGATTACCGAAGTGGATTCGCGGTGCATGGGGGCGACCTTTACGCGATTCGGGACAAAGACGGCAAAAACACACTGGTTGAGTTCGATGAAGATTCAGCCATCCAGTTTCCGATGGAAAGATTCGAGGAAGCGCTCCAGAAGTTCAAGCGATGGCGATCTAAAAACTCAGCGGTTGAACCGGTCGATAAGCAAAAACGTAAGAGGCGGACGGAAACAGCCGTAACCCTCAAGCCAGAAGCACTCGTCGATCCAGCCGTCGTAAAGGATTGGTCTACGGCGCCTGCCAGGCCGCAGTCTGAAGTTTGGTCGGAGCACGCCGCCGATCTTGCGGCTCACGCCATAGAACGCGACGTGGAAGCGGCATTGTTCTTAAAACCTCCGGCCTTTGAAGATATGTAAACGCAAGCCAATCAAATAGGAACGACCGAAGCGCCCCGCAGTAAGGGCGCTTTTGCATTTTCCAGGAGACAAATATGAAGAAAGGCGACGATTGCGCACATCTGTTGACCGGCGAAGTTGGGATTGTGGAAGCCGTGGGCAGCGGCAGATTCGAAAACCACATTCGCGTCCGCTGGAACCTGACCGGCGAACTTTACTACCACCGAAAAGATTTCATCACGGGCGAAGTTTCAAGAGCGGCGGAGATTAAGCGAGCACACCGAAAGAACCGCCCTATTCCTGAAGGGGGCGACGATGAGTAGTCCGAGGTTTTGTACTGTCTGTGAAGACTACGTCGTACTCAACGACAGTGCCGAACTCGTCGACATGATCCACCGAAACGACCGCTCGCAGCTGTGGATCGACGAGGGCGTTTGCCACATCCTTCTCTCCCAAAAACTGTCCGACAGAAGGCGCATGAAAACTTGGGTATTTGCAAAATCAACAAAAGAATCAAGGGAACAGCAGAATTAGACAAGGAGATCAAATGGCAACACGCCGACAGATTCAGACGGAAGACGAAGAAATTCAGCACTTGAATGCGGCCAATCCAGCAGCAGCCGTGCAGGCGTATAGACGCGCACAAGCGGAGACCGCTGAAAGAGAGGCGCTCGGTCTGTTTTTCACGAGGCATCCCGAAGTCGCAAACTGTGACGCCAACGCCGGCCTTCTCCTGAATGAGGCCCGCACTTACGGAGTGCCCATCACGGGGCAGCTATTAGAGGTTGCCATGCTCAGAGTCGCCCCAAGCCTGGCTGCCGCACCGCCAACCCCAGTGCCGGAACCAACGCCTGAAGAAGCGGAGGCGAGTAATCGAAAGAGGTTGCTAAGCATGACGCTAGAGCAGCTTCACGACGAAGTGCGCCAAAGGGATCTGAAAAAGCGGATTCCGAACGACAGTCTCTTCCCCGAAGTCGCCGCGCTCAAGACGAAAAGCGATATCAATCGCCTGTCGCGCGATGAGATGAGGCGCCTTCTTTATCGATCGGATGGCACGGCGCGGATTTTGAACACCGAGCGCATAAACGAAATTCTGGCAGGTCAAATCTAAACAGGCCCACGGGCTTAAAAGGAAAGAGCAATGACTACACAAGAAGCAACGCAAGAAGCAATCGAGAAGTGGGCGGCATCCGAGCACCTTAGATTCTCGGACAAGAACGCTAAGTTATTAGGCGTTTGGATCAACGCAAACAATCTTGAGTTTACCGTAGAAAACTTAAAACGAGCGCTGGCAGACCCGCACTTTAAGTTCAGCCTCGAATTCGAAAGCGATTTCCAGCCGAAAGCAGCACCACCTGCACCAAACCGTCCCAAAGGCGATAAATTTAATCAAATGCTGGACGCCGGCGTTAGGCCGTTCCGTGCGACCGGATCAACTCACGCCGAGATTCTAGCTGACAAAGAAAATCGCGAGAAGGAAGCAGAAACGAGACGCCAGGCCGAGATCGCGCGGCAGAAAGAGATAGAGCTAGCGCGCGTCCGCCACGCTGAGGAGAACGTGACGATCTTTCATGAAACTGGGCCTCGCGCCGGCCAGCGAGATCATGTCCGAACCGAAGCGGCAAGGAAAGCTGCCCGAGAAAAGTACGCCAAGCAGGGTAATTCTCAGCCCGTCCTTCCAGCAGAGATCCCCGCGGGAACAACCAATTTCCGGCCGTATTCATCCGAGCAAATTCGTCGGTACCTTCAGCGCGAAACAAACAGGTACGCCGTTAAAAACAGCTAAAGAATTCCATCGGCCGCCCCGCCGATGAGAACAGGCGTCGCCCCCTCGGCGCCGACACGGGCGGTCAGTCCCGCCGCCCAACTTATTTCTAAACATTTGTAGCGACAGCACGATCAAAGCCGCTCAAAAAGCGGAGCCAACTTCGAAGTGGCTCCCGGAGGCAGCATGTTAGAACCCATGAAATTAGCAGAGGCTACGGAGCGAGAGAAATTTCGTCGCGACCGATGGTCTACGATGAGTGTGGAAGAAAAGATCGAAGCACTGAATGTCAGAGTCGAGGACGAAGTTGATCGTCTTTCTAACCACACCCTGCCCGAGATCGATGAGCAGATCAATCGCGCCATCAAGAACTCGTACGAGGTTGGCAACCAGGCACGCGAGGCCTACAACGCATCTGTGCGGGAAATCAGAACGACAAAGGACGCTTTTGAGCAAAGCATTCAGCGAACGCTTAATGCGACGGTCAACGACCTAATCCGGCGATCCGATTCGTCGGTGGTGGCGGAAGCACTTCATCAAGCGCTGAGAACCACGATTCTGAAAGTCAGACCCGCCACTCGGGAAGAGGCGCGATCCAAGGACACCCTCGTTGTTCGCACGGCGTCGCCCGCGGAGATCCGCGAGCAACAATAAAGGAGAGCGCGATGTTATTTTCAACAGACTTACCCAACGGGCTGAACGCGGTTCTTCGTCATATCTCCTCCGGAGCATCGATTTTGTCGAATGTCCGGAAGGAGGCGGATGCCTCGTTCATGCGCGAACTGCAGCGGACAGATCCGTGCCGGCACTCGGGTTTGCTCAAAAACATGCAAAAGGCTGCCGTCGTGACGTTGAGGAGCGCCGAATCCCGATGCTCGCACTGCGACTTGGTCTTACCCTCTGAAAAGCGAAGAGACTCGCGGTATTGCGATACTGCGTGCAAAATGGGCGCTTTTCGGTCCAGGGACGCCGCATAGCCGTCACAAAACCCCCGTTTTACAAGGGTTTTTAAGGGGTTCACTGGGTTCCATGGGCCTACCCCTTAGGAGTCCTGAATTTTTCGGGAAAACGCCTCGTATTTGTAAATCGAGTGCGGGTCCTTGGCGTTCCCACAGCCGCAATCTCGGGGCGGTCGCGGTTGGGCCGCCCTCTTCTGTTCCAGAATTGCTAAGGAAAAGTAATAGGCCAGAGTCTGTGTGCACTTCGGGCGGCAAGAGGCCACGTCCGTACCGGTGACGATTACCCGGCTGACGGCATATCGCCCAACGTGAGCCAGTTTACTTTGGCTACTTCTTTGTAGGCGGCCTCTCTACAGGCTTATTTTGTTTTACGTCCCACAGCTTTACCCAAGTGTCGCCAGAAGCTTCAAACCTTAATTCTATTTGGTCACCAAAGGTTGCGCGATCAAACCGATCTTTCGTGCGCTCGAACTCTGTGATGTTGGTTTGTTCAAAATGAAATGCAATTGTGAAACCTTCGATTGCGGTGCCTAGGAATACAAGCGGTTCGCCGCGTGTAATCCACCTCGAACCTCCAGCCTTCAATGTTTCAAACAGATTAACGTTCTCATTCGTTTTAGTTACAACGCTAGTAAATCGCGCACCTGTTCCGTATGATTTCTTCTCTATCATCCATTTGAGTGCAATCAGCAACTCCTTGTCTTCGTCTGTGATTTTAGTAGGCCATTTGATTTCTATCCCGAAGAAGTCTGCAATCGCCGCGATGTCGTCCACCAAACGCCCGAACCAGGATTCCGATTCAGTTGCTGGAGCGATCGATAACTTACCGGCTAACACCGCCCTCCCCAATTCCAGCCCAAAAATTTCGATTGCGCCAGAATTCCACAGTGCTCGCTTCGCTTGAACGAACTTCTTAACGCTGCGTATGTTCTGGCCTTTCAGATTGGGCTCGATGGTCACTTTTGCATCGAACTTGGGCTTTCTTCTCACTCGGAAATGCATTACGAAGGGTACATTCTTGCCTTCTAAGATGCTGTGAGCCTCTTGCGTTCCAGATCGCACCATGCGATGCGTCATAAGATCATAGACAACGGATGTCGAACCGTCGCCAAGTGTCACCCGAACTGGCGCGGCTCTCCCAGCAAGAGGTTTGAATATTAGCGTTTGGTCCGTCGCCAGCCCCTTGAACGAAGGAAACAGTTCAAGATTCATTTGCAGATCGCTAAACTCACTCGCTGTGAGTTTTAGGCTACGTCCGGTCTCTAAGGCCTTCATGAATTTCTTCGCGCCAGCATTCAAAAGGCTCACTTTGAAATGCAGCGGATGCTTCGCATACTCGTCCTTATCTTTCGGGAAGAGATCGATGCGCATTCCAGGATGAAAGATGGAGGCGAGTGCATCCTTAACTTCAAACCTCTCCATTGATTTAAGGTCGAACTTGTCGGGGGCAGCGCCGTGCCCAGTTGTTACGCGGTAATCGACTGTTGGATTCTTTCCGAATTGCTGCAACTGATCCAGTAGTCGATTGTTGGCTTTTTGAGCCTCTGCGCGACTCTGATCTAATTTCAACGCTTGAGGCCGAATCTCTTTCACAAGCTGCCTTGCAATCTCGGGCACTCCTTCGCTACTGTTCAAAATGAATTTGCCCGCCAGCAACGGAACCCTATCGATGAGTTCTGAAATAGAAATGCCATGCGCTATGGGGAGAATGACTTTCCTCTTGCCTTCCATTTCACGAGCGAACAGTCCGTCAAGTTCGGACTGCGGCCACTCCTTTTGAAAGAACGCAGGACTGAAAACAACGATTCCGTAGCGCGATTTGGTCAGACCATCATCGATTTTCCGCCGCAAACTGTCGCCCACTTTCAACACAAACTTGTCCAACCAAACGCGTATTCCGAATTTTTCAAGTTCCCGAGTGAGTGGAATCACAAAACTCTTTTTGTCTTCTGTAATATGACAGACGAATGCGCCCCACTTGTATCGCTTTTGCTTTTTCACTCGATTTTTCATTCAGCCTCTCCCATATTATAGTGAAGATAAGGCGAACCCTCTACTGCAGGTACAAACCGGTGAGGAAGGCTGCCTGAGGCCGCGGATCCCTCATTAAGGTCCCGGATGGGACGAATTACTTGCGACTCAGGAAACCGGCGGACCGTTCGCTCCCCAGTCTTCGCCGTCGTCTTTGCCTGCGAGTGGTCTGGTTGCTGGCACTATAGAAATGTTTAAGGGCTGCTTCGGTGTTTGATGGAGATTATTCTGAGATGGCAGAAGAAGAGCACAATCAGAAGCACGACTCCACACCTGACGCCGAGACCGAGCTACTCAAGACGAAGCTAAAGCTAGAAACAAAAGTGCTAGCGAAGCAACTGGAGCCGAGGTACTGGAAACTAGAGCTCCTAAAGGCCATCGTTGGGTCTTTAACATTAGTCGGAATAGCGGTCACGCTGGGTTTGGGGCTCGCCCAGCTCAGCATAACGCGACATTCCAACGACGACGAACGCTTCGACAAAGCAGTCACTCGACTGGCGGGTTCGACTCCCACCGAAAGATTGGCCGGGGTTGTTGGCTTGGGGCTATATCTCGAACCTCGGCAAAAGCAACGGCATCGGGCTACTCTGCGCTTCTTGGTAAACGCTTTGGCAGTCGAGCAAGACCCGGTCGTGAGAAGTGAACTCCTAGATAGGCTATCGCAAGTTACTCCGAACCAAGTTTCTCAGAACGACCTCGACGATGCACTCGAAAGGCTGCGAGACCGTAACCGTGCATTGTATGAGGAGCAGCGAGCGGCCTTCATAGACAAACTCATGCAGGGCACCGAGCAGCTATCGGGAAAAGGGCACGATGAAACGTACATTGGCCACTTGCCTTCAGTAAACCTTGCACCATTGCGCGTAACCGCCGCTGCTATCGTCGCGCTCGTAAAGAACGGCGCCAGAACGAAGGACCTATCCAACATTTATTGTGCGGAATGTGATTTTTCGGGGAAGTCGTGGGATATGAGCAAGCCGGATTTCACGAAGGTGGCGGACTTTGCCCACGCTGATGCCGTACTCGATCTTTCTGGCACTGATTTTCATGGAGCAATTCTGCGAAGAGCCAACTTTTTGGGCCTCCGACTGGAACGAGCGTCATTCGAAAGCGCGGACATAATGGGCGCGAATTTTGCCGGAGCCGATCTTGCCGACGCGAAATTCACGGACTTTGGTCACATCCAGTACCCCATTCAAGGCGTTCTTGCATCTGGCCACTTGTGGGGAGCTATGTTTCCGGATTTCACTTGCGCGAACCTCTCTGGAGCAGATTTTACAGGAAGCCCATTGTTCGGTATCTACGAAGCATCACCTAACCCGATGTACGCCATCCTTCACAAGGCAAACCTGACGAACACAAAGTTAGGACAAATGACGGCTTTCACCGCCTCCCGAGTTCCCCCCAATTACAATCCAACACCTCCAGAGAAAATGAGCACATTTCTGTTCGAAGGCTACAAACAAGTAGAGTCTACGAGACCGGACATTAGAGGCTGGGATGACCAACTCAACGTCGTCGATATCTATTTCGCGACACCTGCGTTCAGGCTGCGCGAACCGATACCTAAGAGTTTTTCGCTTGGCGTGCAATTAGTTTTCTCTAACCTCGCATCGGCCCGCAATCTCGCCAAGTCTGAATTGCCTCAAGGACTAAAAGACTTCATTTCGAGGAACCAAAAACTATTCTCAAATTCTCCACATCCCACACCTTGCACGCCGAAAACCTAACCTCACGCCGCGCACTTTTCTCTACGCTTCAATCCATTTGTGATGTTGTACTCAGCGTCGGTTCAAATCATATGAAGTCGCCAAACGTCTTATCGATGTTGCCGCGTAACCTCGCGGAATCAACTGGTCCTAAGTAAAAGCATCGTGGCTTTCGCAAACCAGATCGAGCGGTCGTTCGTCGCAGACTTGAAAACCGGCGCATAAGCGGTGGGCTTCGTACTGGTAATCTGGTATCCTTTCACTTAGAGGGCTCCTCAGCCATGTCTAAACGCGAACGCGGTTCGGGCGGTGTAATCCGACTGCGAGGTTGTCGGTATTGGTATGCGATTTTCCAGAGAGACGGCCGCCAGGTTCGCATCTCTACGAAGACGGATGTGAAAGCCGAAGCACTGAAGACGCTGCGCCGGCTCATGGGAGATTCAGAACGCGGCATCACTCCTGAATCAGAACTGAAGAAAATCAAGTACTCCGACCTGCGTGCCGAGCTTCTGAACCACTATAACGAACAAGGCAAGAAGTCGCTTCAGACGCTCGCGGACGGCTCCGAAACGATCTGGGGTCTCAAACCTCTCGATGACTTTTTCGAGGGCCTGTCCTTCGCTCAAATCACTCCTGATGCCGTGCGTGAGTTCACCCGCAAGAGAAAAGCCGAAGAACTGTCGAACGACACCATCAATGGCAGTCTTCGATTGCTACGTCGAATGCTGATGCTGGCTCACGAAGACGGCAAGATTCAGGTGGTTCCGAAGATCAGGCTGTTGCCCAACTCTCCCGCGCGCAAAGGATTTCTGGCGCCTGAATCATTCGATAAACTCATCGCTAAGCTCCCCGTCAATTTGAAGCCCCTCGTAACGTTCCTCTATCACTCCGGCGTCCGACTCGGTGAAGCCCGTCAAATCGATTGGTCGCAAGTGCAATGGTCCGATCACACCGACGACGCACTGGTCGTGCTAGAAGATGAGCAGACCAAAAATGGAGAGCCTCGAATCATCCCTATTACGGATTCGGAACTTTTGCGCATGCTTCGGGAATCGCCAGCGAAAGAGGGCCTGGTATTCGACACGACGAATCTGCGTCGGTCTTGGTGTAAAGCCTGCGTGGCTGCTGGTCTTGGAACCCTGACAAAAATCGATGATAAACTCGAACCCGTTTACACCGGCCTGATCATTCATGATTTGCGTCGATCGGCGGTGCGCAATATGATGGGTGCGGGAGTCGGTGAAACTGTAGCGATGAAAATCTCCGGCCACAAAACAAACAACGTGTTCAAGCGCTACCACATCGTGTCCGCGGATGATGTCTTCGCGGCATCAAGAATGGTTTCGCGCGCCCATCAAGCACGGTTAAATTCGACGGAGTTAAATACAAATACAGTGGAAATTGCAATCATCGACGACCAGAATAAACAACTAACTCGTTAATTTTGTTACTACTCCGGGGTCGTCTAATTGGTAGGACTCCAGACTTTGAATCTGGCTATCGTGGTTCGAGTCCACGCCCCGGAGCCAAGCTTTTACCACTGAGAAATTCACGCCCGGCGCGCAATTGTTGGTATGATCCTCCATTACGCAGCGATTCGGTCACCGCGATCTTTCCATGAGCGCCACAGGCAACGATTCCTCTCTGGATGAAGCTTTTGTTGCGGTGTGGCGGCAGACGCTGGTTGAGAGTAAGAAAATTGTCACCGTGGGCGATGCTACGTATTCGCTGAGACGCACGCCGCGGCATCATCTGGCGCAGGTGGATTTCGAGTGGCACGGACAGCAGTATCGTGGCCTGGAACAGAATCCGCAGACCAAGTCGCGGTGGGCGCAGATGGTGCGAGGCGGGGCCAAGGTGATGCAGTTTTTGCAGGAGGGGCAATATATTGGCGTGGTGGCGGATGGAGTTTTGAAACACTACGGGGCCGAAGATTGCTGAGAGGTGATTGGCGTTGCATAAGTGGTTTGAATGATCCGTTGGACAACCGGTCGGTCATTGGCAAAAGCAGAAGCAGGTTCCTCACCCACTTGGAAAGGCGGCGGGTTCGGAATAACAGGTCTTAAATATTTTATGCGGCGAACTGTGGCCCCTTACTCCTGGGTCATGTAGTCGTCGGAGTGGTTCCAGTCGATGGTGGGATCGAGGGCTGGGTCTACCGCGCCGCCGTTTTCTTTCGGGGCGGGCTTATCCATTTTGCGTTGGACGCGCTTTTCTTCTTTCATTTTGCGCTTTTCCATACGCTTCATTTCTTTTTGGCGTTTCTGAAATGTCGTTGTCATGCGGTCTCCTCGCCTCGCTACAGAGTGCACCCTCGGCAGGGCCGGGGCGGTCCAGCAACTCATGCAACGTGGAAACTACCAGCGCGGTTCGCGCGGCTGTCTTACGGATTCACGATAGTCTTCGTTGGAGAAGCGGTCGCGTCCCCCGCCGCCGCCTTTGCCACGTCCACCACCACCGGCCGGTCCACGGCCGGTGTTCGGTCCACGACCCGCGCTCGGACCGTTGTTGAAGCTGCGCTGGCCACTGCGCGGCGGGCCCCCCTCACCCTTAGGACGAGCTTCGTTCACCTTGAGGTTGCGGCCGCCAAATTCCTTGCCATCCAATCCGGTCATGGCCGCAGCCGCTTCCGCATCGTTAGGCATCTCGATGAAGGCGAAGCCCCGGGCGCGACCGGTTTCGCGATCCATGGCCATGTGCACACGGGTGATCTGGCCGAACGGTTCAAACAGGGTGCGCAGATCACTTTCGGTAGTCTGAAAGCTCATATTCCCTACAAATAAACTCTTCATCGCAATTCTCCCGGTACCCTTCGAAGCGCCATGGATGCGGAAATTCGGCGCAGCCGTTTCCCGGCACTACAGAAACTGGCTGAAAATTGGCTGAACCATTGGAGGAAGGACGGCAGTTCGCGTTCCAGGCAGTTCAGGCAATCCAACTTCGGGAGCCTACGCAAGAGACCATATCATAATGGCGGAGAAAAACCGAATGGACATTTTGGCGGGGCTCGGCATTCGGAGCCGGGTGACCAGAACTCGCGGTTGAAAACGTGGATGCAAAAACCCTACGGTGCGGCGCCCACCGTGTTTCGATACCCCGCGATGATGTTAACTGTTGAAAAGATCAGTGACTGCGCGGTAGGCCTGGTCAATGGCGACGTCCGTGTAGGCGCTGGCGCCGGCGTCGGAATTGGCGATGGCGATTTGTCCCACCCGCTTTCGACCGATAACCCAGGGCTTTTCGTTTTCTTTCCAGTCGGGATCGAACAAGGGATTGGGAGTAAAGGCGTAGCCGTGAGCCCACCGATTCACGGTGATGCCCTGAATGTCGCGGGCGTCGTCGAAACCGGCGGAGCCCAGCATTCTGTTGAGCTGGTCACGAATATTTTTTTCGAAGGTTGAGAAGGGCGTGTCCATTAATTCCCTGCGACCGGCGCGGCTTTGCTCGCGATGAGTCAGTCCCGGTTTGCACGGAGTGCGCAGCATGAAAAGGACGGCAGGCTCTTGCGGTGCGGAGGGAAATTTGTAGTTGCCCAGACTTACGGGAAAATCGAGCGCGGTGTAGGTGTGATATCCGGCGGGCGCGACGATGTGATGAACGTTCAATTTTGCGAAGGGCTCCCAATTGCGGAGAGCCACGTGGGTGTAGACGAGCGGCGATTTGACGAGATAGGAGAGGGCCTTGCTTTGTTCGGCGGGAAGGTCGGGGCAGATGTAGGGAATCATTCCGTTGTAGCAGGCGAGGACGCAGTGCTTCCCTGTCGCGGTGTGAAGTTTTCCGTCGCGGACGTAGGCGACCCTTACCTGTTTTGCGGAATCCGCGGCGGCGCCGTTTTTCGCGTTGGTCACGTGGACGACGGTGCTGTTGAGGCGAATGCCAACGGGCGCGTTGTCGGCGTCCAGCTTGTTGTAAATGGCGCGGGCGGTGACCATGTCTTCCATGGAGTTGCCGGGCATGGCAGCGGGAATTAAAGAGCGGACCAGAAGGCGGGCGATGGACGCGTTGCCGTCGGGGAAATGATAAATGTAGGGTTCTTCTTTTCCCGATTCCGGGAAGCCCAGTCCGTCAAAGCCGGGATAGGTGAAGGATTCGTAGTCGTCGCCGGCTTCGAAGCACTGCAGGGCTGGAACCGCTTCAATACCCACGCAGAAAAGGTCGTGGGAGAAAGTCTGGAAAAACGGCAGGGCTTTGGGAGTCAGCTGGCAGTATTTCGTTAAATATTCTGTGTAGCTTATCTTTCGGAGGAGAGCGCTTTTTTCTTCCAGCGACATTCCGGCGAGATAGTCTTTTTGGTCAGTGTAGATACGGGCGATGTCGCGGCGCACTTCTTCGGAAAGCGGAGCTTTCGCGAGAAATTCAGGCCACGGCGTTTTATTCATTCCGGTGAGCAGGCGGTCTTCGCCGAAGGTTTCCTTGTCGAAGAAGGCCGCGGTGCCCATTTTTGAATAGAGAGTTTTGTCGTAGGCCTGATCGAAGCGCTCCACGCGCACGCCGATTTCTTTGATGAGCGCTTTGGCTACGTCGCTGTATTTTCCGGGGCTTTCGATGGACTGGGTGCCACCGTAACTGAGTACCATGCGGCCACCGGCCTGGAATTCGTTGCGCTTGGCGTGGCCGCCAAAATCGTCGTGGTTGTCGAGAATCAGGATCCGCGTGTTTTTTCCTGCGTGTTGGCGATAGAAATGGGCGGCGGCCAGGCCGCTGATTCCGGCACCTACGACGATGAGGTCGTAGGTTTCAGCGTCGGCCGGAATCTTGCCTAATTCGTCCCATTTTTCGCCGTCGCGCAAGAGGTGCGCATAGGTGAAAGTGCCATCGTGATTGCCACGCATGCCCATTTTCGCGGGCGGGTAATAGTCGCCGGACTTTTCGGGAAGCAATTCATCGAGAGCGCCGGCAGCCAGCAGAGTGTCCGGGCCGTAGAGTTTCCATGTGCCGAGGAGAGCGCCGCCAGTGCCCACAGCCACACCATTTAAAAAATCGCGGCGAGTGATTTCGCGGCCCACACCGCGTTCCTTGCGGATTTGATGCTCTCTTTTTGAGTCGTCATTCGTCACGATCTTCGGCCTTTCCTGCGCGACGCGATTATAGTCCGAGAATATGAAATCCACCCCGCACTCCATAATTCCGGATGTTCCCACCGTACGAACCCTACCTCTAGAAAACTGCGGTGGGGCCCCTTCGGCCTTTCTATATCTTGGTGCGAAAACACGGTCACCCTGCCGTTGTGCGCTTGACGCAGGCCAATTCGGCTCCTGCCAGTTGGTTATACGTGTGCGATACTCCGTGAATTGAAAAATTCCAATACCAATAAAAAATGCGCAGGCAGGCGATGAGTTCGCGGCGCAAAACCCCTCTAGCGTGGCCGTACCTGGCGCTGGCCGCGGGGGTTTTGTGCATCGCCTGGTCGGCGATTTTTGTGCGCTGGACGGATATTCCCGGGCCGGCATCGGCGTTTTATCGCATGCTGATTCCCGCGGTGGTGCTGGCGCCTACGTGGTTCATCGGGCCGCGATCTCCGCGCGTGAATCGCAAGACCTTGTTGGTGATTGCGGTGGGGGGACTTTTTTTCGCACTGGACCTGGCGTTTTTTAACACTTCCATTCTTCAAACCTCCGCGGCGAACGCGACCTTGCTGGGAAACAACACGCCGGTTTTTGTAGGGCTGCTCAGCTGGCTGATTTTCCGGCAGCGACCGAGTGCAGCGTTCTGGATTGGACTGCTGCTGGCCATGGTTGGTTCCGTGGCGATCGTGTGGGCAGACCTGGCGCGGCACTTGCAACTGGGGTGGGGCGACGCGATGGCGCTGGCGGCCTCGGCATGCTTTGCGGTGTACATGATGGCGACTGAGCGGGTGCGCAAGACCACCGGTACGCTCGCGTTTCTGCGGCTGGCGATGATTTCGAGCGCGCTGTTTTTGCTGGTGATTAACCTTTTGCTGGGGACTTCGCTGCGAGTTCCGCCCGGACGATCGTGGGCGGCGCTGTTCGGGTTGGGGCTGGTCTCACAGCTGGGCGGCTACCTGGCGCTGACTTACGCGCTGGGGCATTTGCCGGCGACGGCCGCGTCCATCAGTTTGCTTTCGCAGGGGCCGCTAACGGCCCTGCTGGCGGCGCTACTGCTGGCGGAGCCACTGGCTGGTTCACAGATTTTGGGTGGCGCACTGGTGCTTGCGGGAGTGGGATTGGCGAACCGCAAGATACGGCCGAGCGGTGAGGTACCTGCCAATGCGCTGGAAGTTTCAGAGCACCGTTGATTTTTTGGAAACACCGTCACTGCGCGACCGTCTGTACTGTAACGTTCCGCAACATGATTTCAACGAAGGTTAATGGCGAGTATTTCGGCGCTAGCGGCGTGGAGGAGTGCTCATGCGAAATCGTCTGGCAATTTATGGCCTGGGCATGGGATTGGTGGTGGCGGCCATTGGAGTGGTGGCAGGCCGGAGCCAACCGGCGAGCACCGCAGCGGCACAGTTCACTGCCGAAGGCAAGCTGGTGAGGCCGGTGGATTACCGACGCTGGGTGTACGTTTCGTCGGGATTCGGGATGAGCTACAACGCGAATGCGGGCGGAAATGGCGAGCCAGCGTTTACGAATGTTTTTGTCACCCCGGCTTCGTATGACTATTTTCAAGCCAACGGAAAATGGCCGGACAAGACGATGTTTGTGCTGGAAGTTTACGGTTCCACGCGCCACGGGTCCATCAACAAGCAAGGGAGCTTTCAAAAAACATTCATGGGGCTGGATGTGGAAGTGAAAGACGAAGCGAGATTTCCCGACAAGTGGGCTTATTTTAATTTCGATGGCGAGGAAAAAGCTGGCAGCGCGGCACCGCCGAAAAACGAATGCTGGAAGTGCCACGAGCAGAATGCCGCGGTGGAGCATTCTTTTGTGCAGTTTTATCCAGAAATGCTGAAGGTGGCGAGAGCAAAAGGAACGATCAAAGCCAGCGTAAAAGTGGAGTAGAAGCGTGAGAAGAAGTCTAAGAGCGAACTACTTCAGAGCCAGCACTTCCACGGAGTTTCCGGACGGGTCACTGACATAAACGGAGCGGGTGCCGTCACGATGCGTTTTCGGCTCACCGAACAGCGATGGGTCGCGGAGCAGCGCGAAATGGGGCGGATGCTGCTGCGGCAGTACGAAAGCGACGCGGATGTTGGCGAACTCCAGCAGGGCCCACGTTTCATCCTGATAGGAGACCTTGCAACTGAAATTTTTGATATACCACTCAACGGTGCTTTTCACGTCGCCGACGGAAATGGCCACGTGATCCACGGTGTCAAATGCTTGGGCTTGCTTGGACTTGGACATATTTGCCTTTCCAGGTAACGGCACGGGCGCAAGTTTCGGCGCGGCTAACGGCTTCAGAGCAAGCTTAACTCAAGGCTGGCCAGACATAAACTGCGCGCAATATTTTGGGCGTGATGTGGTGCTGGAGCGGCCGATTTTAGCGTCGCCGACTACGGCATGAAGGGGCTTTCGGGTGTTGGCGAGCCGCCGCCCGTGTGCAGCAAGACGGGAATCAGGATACCCGCGGCGACCGCGCCGGCGATGATCTTGAAGTGAGACAGGCCGGCGGCTGGCGGCTTACCCAACTTCGCAGCGAGCGCGCAGACGGCGTGCTCATGACCACGATGATATTCCGAGAGATCAGGTGAGATGGCGGGATTACGGGAATCCTTCACGGAGACTTCCGGAATTACGTCGTAGCCGTGGCCTTCTTCGAGTGTTTTCGTTTCCTTGCCGGAGGTGGCTTCGAGACTGCCTTTTTGCACTTTGATCTGGAGGTCGCAGCTGGAATTCATGGTGATTTGGGCCAGAATGGGCCGCTCGGATTTCGGCACGATGCGGACGTCGGAAGCAAAAATCTCGAAGGCTTCGGAGGGGCTATTGAGAGCCACCACTATGGTACCGTGACGCAATTCGGCGACCGCGCCATTGGCGCCCGGGAAGAATGCGCCGTAGGACTCGCCGATCAACTCGAAACGGCTCTGGCGGACGCGTATTTGGGCGTGGCCGTTCGAGTCAGTATTCACTACGTCGCCGGTGTAGAGCGTGGAGCCGGCAGAGAGGCTGGATTCACCGATGCTCGCGCCTTCCGCGTCCACAACGACGCCAGTTGCTTGATTCTGCGCGGGATACATGGGCAGCACACCCAAAATAGCCGAGGCGAGACAGGCCAAAAACGCTTTGTTCGATAGTGACATGACTTCCCCCAAAGGCCGGAAACGCGCCAAAATCAGCATAGAGTGGTGGTTCTATAGGTACTAGAGCTATGTCGTGCGCTGTTTTGAACCCGCTAATTCCCATTAGGGCACGGCCGTGGGAGGCGCCGCGCAGATAGGGCGGAAGCGGGGTGGCGCCACAGACAATTATGGAAGCAGCAAGGATTGCTACCGGGGCGGGTCGGCGGCATACTCGACGCATGATCCGTCCACGAGCAGGATTCCGGCTATTGGTGATGGCTTGGGCGGGCGCGCTGATTGTGTGTGGAACGCGGGCGGACGAGATCCGGCTGAAGGACGGGAAAAAACTTTATGGTGTGATCGTCGCGTACGAAGACAACATGTTCAAGGTGAAGACGGACTTTGGATTTGTGCTGGTGGAGAAGGACAAGATTGCGTCGATCGTACCGGCCGGGCCTTCAGGCGCGGCCCCCAAATCAGATCCACCGCCCGAGAAAAAGCCGTCCGCGAAACCCGCGGCTGTCCGGCAAGCTCCCGTTGCAATTGCAGTACCTAAAAAAAATGTGACGCCGGCGCCCGCCAAGACTGTTTCGGCGGACGACTCTAAATCCCCCGGCGGAGCAAAGGCTCGCACGGTCGCCAAGAGTGCGCTCGGAAACTCTCCGGACACCGAAAGCGCCAGTGCGAATTCCGCGAGTACGGCCAGGCCGGCCCCGGAGAAGAAGGCCACTCCAGCGCCCGCTGCATCGGGGAAAAAATTGGAAGTTGCTGCCGAAAAGTCTTCGCCTGAGGGAAACAGTGCGGCGACCGGCACGCCCAAAACTGTAGCAACTGCGAAAGCGTCGGCGCCGGCTATTCCGACCGTGACGGCGATCGCGCCAGTTGCGGCGAAACCTGCACCGCTGCAGCCTCCGGTGAATCGCGAAAGTGTGGAAGGTAATACGTACATTAACTACACGCACGGGTTTCGCATGTACAAGCCGCCCAGCTGGAAATTGATCGATGACGCGCGCAGAACCATACCCAATGCGATTGTGGCCATGGGGACTTCGAACGAATCGACGCTGATGGTATTCGGCGAAGAGAAAGGCAAGAAAGCGCTGGAAGCGACGGCCACAGATGTGGAAGGGCGGCTGCGCGATACTTACGGAAATTACCGGCGCATTTCCCAGCGGAAAACAGTGGCGGGCGGATTTCCGGCGATGGAGATTCATTATCGCGGGCTGGCTGATGATCATGACTGGTCGGGAACGTTGCTGATTGTGGATCGCAGCGGGGATATGTTTTCGATTGTGGGGATGACTTACGCGGATACCGATCTGATTCAGATTCAGGAAAATGTGATTGCACGGGCGATTGCCAGTCTGGAATTTAAGTCGAATTGACGATTTGGAAACCCGACCCTCCAAAAACCCGAGGGATCAGGCACCCTCCTCGATTTCTAAGTTAGCGCTTGCGAGTACCTGAAAAACCAGAAATCACTGCGCGGATAAATTTGGGTGTTTTCGCTGTACGAACCCCACCTTCCAAAATTCCGAACGTGGGACACCCTCGTATTTCCTTACCTTTTGAGATGGTGAGATTAGGCGCCGGCTGCGGCTGTGGGTTCGGGGGATTTGCGGTGTTCGCGGATGATGGAGATGAGCGATTGTGCGGCGCGCGGTAAGCTGCGATCGCGACGGTAGACGAGTCCCAGTTCGCGCCACAGGTCCACGCCTTCTACGTTGAGTAACTTTACTTCGCCGGCTTTGACCTGGTCGCTGGCAAAGCTTTCGCTGATGAAGGAGACGCCGGCGTCGGCGGCTACGAAGCGCTTGATCATACCGATGCTGGGAAGTTCCATGGTGATGCGCAAGCGGGAACGGTAGGGGCGAAAGAGCTTGTCGAGCACCTGACGGGTGAATCCGGTGCGCGGAAAAATCAGGGGCTGGGCGGCAACTTCTTCGAGGGTAATTTTGGAACGGCTGGCCAGAGGATTGCGGGAGCTGACCATGAAGCGCAGGCGGTCGCGGTAGATGTGATGGACCTTGGTGTTCAGCGCTTTGATGGGCAGAGTTACGATGCCGACGTCTATCGTGCCGTCTTCGATGCGCTGGAGAATTTTGTGGCTGAAATTTCGGTAGATGCTGATGTGCACGAGCGGGTAGCGGCGCTGAAATTCGGCGAAAATGTCGGGGAGAAGGTACAGGCAGGTGGCTTCGTTGGCACCGAACAGCACCGTGCCCTGCACCACGTTGCCGCGGTCGGCGACGCCCTGAACGGATTCATCACGGAGGCGCAGAAGGCGCTCGGCATATTCGAACAAAACTTCGCCGGCGGGGGTGAGTTCCACGGATTTGGCGGAACGATCGAGCAATTTGGCGCGGTACGCTTGTTCGAGTTGACGGATTTGCGCGCTGACGGCGGATTGCGAGCGAAAAACTTTTTGTCCCGCGCGTGAAAAGCTTTTGAGTTTGGCGACGTAGACGAAAGTGGCGAGTTGATCGAAATCCATAGGGATGCCCGACGGTGATTATAACTTATTTATGAAACCGCCAGAGTAGTTTACCAATCCTTTATAGTAAGAAATTTTCATGCAAGAAGAAGCGGTTGAGAAGACTGCGCCTCTGGCCCGATGGGCAACAAGGCATCCGGGCCGCGCAACTTATCAAGAATGGGAGTCCAAGTGGCTTCCATGGTGCCCTGGAAATGAATGGGTTGCACGCGCACGATGGGAAGTGTATCCGGGCGCATCAGGAGCTTCATAGCTCGCGGACTCTCGGTGAGTTGCAGGTGCTCTTCGATGACGCGGCGCACCCAGGTTTCTTCCTTGGCGTCGAGTTCTGAGAGGCTGACGAAATCGCGATGCAGAACTGCTTCAGCCTCGGAGCGAAGCACGTAGGCAAGGCCGCCGGTCATGCCGGAGCCAAAATTTAATCCCAGAGGCCCGAGGATTATGGCCACCCCGCCGGTCATGTATTCGCAGCCGTGCTGGCCGACGCCTTCGACGACGGCGAGGGCGCCACTATTACGCACCCCGAAGCGTTCGCCGGCACGGCCGGCGACATAGAGTTGGCCGGAGGTGGCGCCGTAGAGGACCGTGTTTCCGGCTAGTACGTCTCCGCGGCGTGAAGCGGCGCGGCCCGCCGAAATAGTGATGGTGCCGCCGGAGAGACCTTTGCCGACGTAGTCGTTGGCTTCACCGCGCAGGCGGAGCGTAACGCCTTCGGCCAAAAATGCGCCGAAGCTTTGGCCCGCGGAACCGCCATAGTCGTGGACAATTTCGCCGGGGCTGGCGCGGCCTTGCTTATTTCTGCGCATCAATTCCCCGCTCATGCCTGCGCCGACGCTGCGATCGGAATTGTGGATGGGTTGGGATTGGGATGCGGCGCCGAGATCTTCAGCGAAGAGTTGAGCAGCATCGCGAGCGGCGGCGTGCAAGGCGGGCTCCTGTTGGGGAGCGACGCGGCGCGATTCGGAAATAGGGACGATCAAAAGGGCGTCCATGCCGGAGCGCGTGCCGAGCAAATCGTACCAGCCGGAAAGTTCGGTCAGCGAACGGACTCCGAGTTCGGCCATGCGCTTGCGGACTTCTTCGGCGAGATATTGGAAATAGGCGACGACCATTTCCGGTTTTCCGGCGAAGCGCGCCCGCAACGTCTCATCCTGCGTGGCGATGCCGACGGGGCACGTGTTCAGGTGGCACTGGCGAGCCATGACGCAGCCGATGGCCAGGAGCGAAGCGGTGCCGAAACCAAATTCATCGGCGCCGAGGATGGCGGCGAGGATAATGTCGCGCGCAAATTTCAGGCCTCCGTCCACGCGGAGAGAGAGACGTGAACGGAGGCCCGCGCGGACAAGCGTGTCGTGCGTTTCGCGCAAACCAATTTCCCAGGGGAGACCGGTATTTTTTATGGAGGTAAGCGGCGAAGAGCCGGTGCCACCGTTATGTCCGCTGATAGTGATCACGTCGGCGCCGGCTTTGGCAACGCCCGCGGCGATGATGCCCACTCCCGCGCCGGAAACAAGTTTTACGCCGATGCGCGCGAAGGGGTTCACGGCGCGCAAATCGTGGATGAGCTGGGCGAGATCTTCGATGCTGTAAATGTCGTGATGGGGCGGCGGAGAAATAAGCGGCGTTCCGGGCGTGGCGTGGCGGATGCGCGCGATATATTCGGTGACTTTACGCGCCGGGAGCTGGCCGCCTTCGCCGGGCTTGGAGCCCTGAGCCATTTTGATTTCGAGCTCTTCGGCGTGGACGAGGTAATCGGCGGTTACGCCAAAGCGGCCGGAAGCGACCTGCTTGATTTTATTTGCGGCGGCCGGCTCGAAGCGATAGGTGGCCGGATCTTCGCCGCCTTCACCCGTGTTGCTGCGGCCGCCGAGCATATTCATGGCGACTGCCAGCGTGCGGTGGGCTTCGGGGCTGAGCGAGCCCAGAGACATGGCTTGCGTGCTGAAACGTTTCAGGACGGATGCGGCGGGTTCGACTTCTTCAACGGGAACCGGAGTGCCGGGAACGGTGTCGAGCAAATCGCGAAGAAAGACAGTTCCCTGCCGCTCAGCAAGTTCTTCGAAAGCGGAATATTTCTGAGCGTCGGGCGACTTCACGTGGGCGTGCAGGCGGCGAACGATTTCTGGCGAATTGGCATGGAGCTCAGCGCCTTTGCGGAAACGGTACAGGCCGGAGTCGGCTAGTTCCGCGGCGGCCGGCGCGGCGAAGGCCGTAGTGTGCATGCGGAGATAGTCGGCGAGCAATTCGTCGAGACTTTTCTGGCCGGGAAAATCGGCGGCGTCTTCGAAAAATTCGGTGCAGAGGTCTTCGGAGAGGCCTACGACTTCAAAAAGCTGGCTGTTGCGATAGCTGGCGATAGTGGAGACGCCCATGCGGGCGAGAACTTTGCGCAAGCCGGCGTTGACTGCGGTGCGCACGCGCTCGCGGCCACCAGGTTCCAGTGCTTCCGCGAATTGATCGGCGAGATATGGAAAAACGGCGCTGACGCCGGTGGCGACGAGCAGCGCTACGTGATGGGTGTCGAAGACCTGGGCGGATTCGATGACCAGCGGAACATCCCACAAGCCTTCGCGCACCATGGCTTTCCAGACGGCGGCGGCCGCGAGCAGCGCGGGAAGACAGGCGCGATCTTGGCAGGCAGCGCGATCAGAAAGGAGGAGGAGGCCCGGACGTCCGCCGCTACTCAGAGGGGTAGTTGAAAGCTGAGCAAGTGCGCGGCGCGCGCCCGGGACTCCCATGGCGGCAATGAAGGTGAAATCCACATGGCGAAGGGGGCCAAACTTTTCGGTGAGCTCGGAGAGTTGGCTCGCGTTGATCAGCGGCGTCGGCAAAGTAAAGGCCCCCGGGAGCCGAACTTCGAGCGACATGACGTGGGATTCGCGCAGCGGATCAATCGGCGGATTGGTGACTTGTGCGAAGCGCTGCTTGCAGTAATCCCAAAGAGAGCGCGGGAGAGTCGAGAGGAACGCGGGCGGAGCGTCATCGCCCATGCTCCAGTCGGCCTCCTTGCCGTGGACCAGTGCGGAGAAAAGAATTTTGTATTGGTCTTCGGTCCAACCGGCCGCGCCGGCGAGGCGCTTTGGTTCTGTGACGGGGGCGGATGAAGTGGCTGACGGCGCGGTTTCACTGCTTGGCGGCCGGTGGCTCATGGGAGAGCGATCTACCTGCGCAGCGAGGCGTTTCAAAATGTCACGCCAGCGCAGGAAAAGTCCTGACGCCGGTTCGGCAAGAATCATTTCGCCGGGGCCGAGGCGCTGGCGTTCGGCGATTTGCGATTCTTCAAAATCAATCAGGCCGGTTTCGGAGCCGGCGACGAGCAAGCCGTCATGGGTTAGCGTGTAGCGCAGTGGGCGCAGGCCGTTGCGATCGAGTTTCGCGCCGACGAAGTGGCCGTCGGAAAAAATCAGCGCGGCGGGACCGTCCCAGGGCTCGCCTGGTTGCGAGACGGCAGTGAGCGCGGCGCGCACATCGCGCGATAGATGGGGATCTTTCTCAAAGGCGGGAGGAACGAGCGACAGCATGGCTTCTTCTGCGGGAAGACCTTCCAGTAGCTTCAGCTCAAAGGCATTGTCGAAGCTGGCGGAGTCGCTGACGTTGGGCTCGAGGCCGCGGAACCATTGGCCCACTTTGAGTGTGGCGCGCTGTTCGCGCTGTTTGGCGCGGAGCCAGCGGCGATTGGAGATGATGGTGTTGATTTCTCCATTGTGAGCGACGTGGCGGAAAGGTTGCGCGAGGTCCCAGGAAGGCTGCGTGTTGGTGGAGTAGCGCTGATGAAAGATGGCGAAGTTGGTAACGAAAGAACGATCGCGCAGGTCTTCGTAAAATTGCGGGAACTGCCAGGGTGTGAGCAGCCCTTTGTAGACGACAGTGCGCGAAGAGAGCGAACAGAGGTAACAGCGGGGCGGAAGAGCGACTTCGGCACGCTTACGCAAGATGGCGAGGCGACGTTCAAAACGCGGCGGCGTTTTCGGCGTGAGCGGCTCGACAAAAAACTGCCAGATTTCCGGCATGGTCTGCAGCGCGCGGCGGCCGAGGGAGTTTTCGTTTACGGGAACGCGGCGCCAACCGAGGATGCGCAGGCGCTCGCGTTCGGCGGCGTGTTCGATGGCGGAACGGGCGTCGCTGGCGGCGGAGGCGGCGAGAAAAGCGAATCCCAGTCCAAAAGTTTCGGCAAGTTCGATGCCCTGCTCTTTCGCGCGAGCGCGGAAGAAATCGTATGGCAAAGAAGTGAGGAGACCCGCGCCATCACCGCTAGCGCCATCGGCATCCACGCCGCCGCGATGAGTGAGGCGCTCGAGAGCGGTGAGGGCGTGTTGAACGATGTCGTAACCGGCTGGTCCACCGAGGCGGGCGATGAAACCGGTGCCACAGGCATCGTGATCGGGATGACCCCAGTTGGGATGGCGTCCGCTGGGAGCCAAATCGGCGCGCGAAGACACCGGTAGCGGATGGCCCTGGAAGCTTTGGCGCCCGGAAGACATACCTGTATATAGGGCCTGCGGAGGCGGGGAGTAAAACTCAGAATTTGAATGCGGCGGATTCGGTTTTTGAGGGGGCTGCTGAGAGGCGGAATTGTGAATGTTTTGTAATGAAAATGGGCGTGGCTAGTATCTTGTGGCTAGAATTTTGTGACTTCGGAGAAATGGAAGTCGCGGACTTTCATCGCAGGGACAACCATTTCGAATGCTTCTTCACCGGTGGCGCGCACGGCGGGGCCCAGGAGTTCGACATTGCGCAGCATTTCGAGAAGAGACTGATTGAAACGGAAATTTCGGACGGCGCTTGCGACCTTTCCTTTTTCGACGAGAAAGAGACCGTCGCGAGTCATGCCAGTCATGATTTTTTCGTAGGGATCCACTTCGCGGATGTACCACAGGCGGGTGACCAGGAGGCCGCGGTCGGTGGAGGAGATCATTTCGTCGAGGGAAGAATTGCCGCCGTCGAAGACGAGATTCAGAGGGGCTTCGCCATATTCGTTGGGGAGCATGAAGCCGTGGCCGGTGGGCGACTTTTTTGCGACCTTGGCGCTGTTGCGCGAGTAGACGAGATTCCTGGGGACACCGCGATCCACGAGGTGCACTTTCTGGCGCGGCAGACCTTCGCCATCGAAGGGCGCTCCCAGCTGCAGCGGATGATAGGCGTCGTCGTAGATGGAAATATTTTTGCCGAAGAGCTGTTTGCCCATGCGCTCGTTGAGGCAGGAACGCTTGTCCTGGAGCGCCGTGGCGGCGAAATCGTAAAAAAGAAAACCGACGAGATCGAGGACGGCGGAGGGCTCGAGGATCACAGTGTAGCGTCCGGCGGGCAATTCTTTGGGGGCAACCGCGAGGCGCGCCTTTTCGCTGGCGCGCGCGGCAAGTTTTTGCGTGTCGAAGTTTCTCACGTCTGCGGAGTTGGATTTGGCCCAACTCGCGGAGGATTTTTCCTGCATGGTAATGGAAAACTCCGCGTGGGTGTCGCGGTAGACGGCCAACAAGCCCCGTGAATTGCCGATGGCGGTCTGGGCTTGACCGGTGGAGAAAATTCCGGCGGCGACCTGTCCGTGCTGGAGGGCTAAATCGCAGGCGCGACGGACGGCTTGCGCGCGGTCGTCGGGAGTGATGGCAGCGGTTGATTTGATGAAACGGTTCACGCGGCGGTATTCTTGCCGGCCGGGCATGGGCAGGAGCAAGGGGTTTTTTGGCTGGCTCGCGGCCAGCGACAAAGCACCTTCGATGGTGGCCCGCAGCGAGTCTTCCTCAACGCGATTGGTGGTGGCGCGCGCAGTGCGGCCTTCGAAGACCGTGCGAATCGCAACGGTGAGACCGTGTTCCGCAACGTTCTGATGAATGCCGTTATTGGCGAAGCGCGTGAGCGCGTCGGCAACTTCGTCCACGTGGACTTCGGTTTCTTCCACGCCGAGCGATTTGGAGAGGCGCAACGTGGTGTCAATAATTTTCCGAAGGTCGCGCTCGCTAGAGAGCTGGATGGGACTTGGAGACGAGGTGCGTGTCGCGCGTTTTCTAGAGGAGGCGCTCATTTGCCGGCGGCTTGCTCAGAGAAGGCTGCGCCGATGTGGATGTTGCGGAAGCGCGAAGGAGATGCGCCGTGCCCGGTGCCCATGGTCTGCATGGGTTGACCTTTGCCGCAATTGGGCGTGCCCCACAACGTCCAGTGGTCGGCGTTGCAGATGGCGTCGCAGGAATTCCAGAATTCGGTGGTGATGCCGCTATAGCTGGGATTTTTGAGCATGCGAACTTTTTTGCCGCCCTTTATTTCCCAGCCGATTTCGGTGGAAAACTGAAACTGGTAGCGGCGATCGTCAATGGACCAGGAGCGATTGGTCTCCATCAGGATGCCCTCGTCGGTGCTTTCGATGAGGTCGTCAAGATTCCAGTTGCCGGGGAGCAGGCTCACGTTGGTCATGCGGATGATGGGGAGGCGATTCCAGCCTTCCGTGCGCATGGTGCCGGAGGAACGATCGAGGCCGATGAGGCGCGCGGTTTCGCGATTCGAAAGATAACCGCGGAACTGGCCGTCTTCGATAATTTTGGTGCACTGTGCGGGAACGCCTTCGTCGTCGTAAGCAAAGGTGCCGAGGCCAGGACCGTGTTCGAGGCGCGCATCGGCGACAACATTGACGATGTCGGAAGCGTATTTGAGATGGTTGACCTGATCGAGTGTGAGAAAACTGGTGCCTGCGAAGTTGGCTTCTTCGCCGAGGACGCGATCGAGTTCGATGGGGTGGCCGACAGACTCGTGAATCTGCAATCCGAGTTGGCTGCCGCCGAGGAGCAGAGTTCCTTTTTTCTCCGGGCATTGCGCGGCACTGTGCAGCGCAACGGCTTCTTCGGCAATGATGGCAGCATTCTTTACGAGGTCCAGCGATTCGATCAATTCATAGCCCAGTAAGGCGTGCTGGCCGCCAAAACTGTTGGGATAGGAGCGCTTCTGAATTTCCTCGCCTTTGAAGGAAGTGGCGACGATGCCGCAGCCGGAAGTTACTTTGCGCTGGTGGATGCGCGAGCCGATGCTGGAGGCAAACCAGCTGTCGGATTTGCGGAACTGCATGTCGGTTTCGGTGAGGGTGACGCCTTTGACGCGGCGCATTTCGGCGTCCGCATCGAGCAGCAGCGCGAGTTGCGTTTCCAGCGGAATTTCGAAGGGGTCTTTGCGAAAGGGGCTTTGCCAACTGTCCACGTAGGGTTGCTCGTCGGCCATCACCACATCGTTGCGTTTCGCGGAAGCGGAAGCTTTGGCAATGGCCACGGCCTGGATGGCGCAGCTTTCCACACCTTCGCGGGTCAGGCGATCCGTGGAGGCGAATCCCCAGGCGCCACCGGCGAGTACGCGAATCCCCAGGCCGATGGATTCGGATTGCGCGAGGGTGCCGACTTTACCGTTCTTGGTGGTGAGATCACGTTGGCGTTGATGCATGACGCGCACGTCCGTGTAAGTGGCGCCGCGGAGGCGCGCGGTTTCCAAAGCTAGATTTGTCCAGTTGTACATTCAGTTCAGCTTCCACCCACCATGCGAACAGCCTTCACGATTTATGGAAATACCGGCACAGCCGACAACGTCAAAATTGCAAGGTACGTGAAGGTCGACCTTGAATTTTGCCCATTCGATTGCGCCCAGCCCATCAGGCCCTGCCGATTTGTTGACACGCGAGTCGATTTCAAGACCACCCTGGCCTACCGGAAATGACTGCAAGGCGCCGAGCGCGTCCTTAGATTCCTTGTCAATTTCCGCTTGGGACTTCTCCAACAAATGAGATTCTCATGCAGCGATCGTCACCAAAATTGCTGTTCATCGTACCGCAGCCGTCCGGGCTGGTGGCAAAAGTTTTCGATGGTCCGAACGTGGGAAGAAAGGGGGAAACGGCGAAAGGTAGAAAAGCCAGCGATGCGCCGACAACGTTCATAATTTTGCGGGTGTCCATGCCGACTTTTAGCATTTCAGCGGCGATGACTGCGGCCTGGCAGCACGGTATTGATCGCCTTGCCGAAGGCCGCGCCAATGGTGCGCGCCGCCCGCGGCGCATATCGTTGTGGCAGAGACTAGGTACCTTCCTGCCAGGACGCCAGGTAGTGTTCCTGTTCCTGGGTGAGCTTGTCGAGTTTGTGGCCCATGGTTTCGAGCTTGAGACGGGCGATTTCCTTGTCGAGATTTTCGGGCACGACGTACACTTGCGGCTTGAGAGTCTTGTAGTTGGCGCGTAGATATTCGGCGGACAAGGCCTGGTTGGCGAAGCTCATGTCCATCACGGAAGCGGGATGGCCTTCCGCGGTAGCGAGATTCACGAGGCGGCCTTCGCCGAGCAAGTAAACCTTGCGGCCACCCTTCAGCGTGTACTCATCCACGAGCGGGCGAACTTCGCGCTTGCCGCTGGACAATTTTTCGAGCGCGGGGATATCAATTTCCACGTTAAAGTGGCCGGAGTTGCAGACAATGGCGCCGGCCTTCATGCTTTCGAAATGCTCGCCGCGAATGACGCTTTTGTTGCCGGTAACGGTGATGTAGATGTCGCCTTCTTTTACCGCTGCGGACATGGGCATCACACGGAAGCCGTCCATCACGGCTTCGATCCCCTTCACCGGATCGATTTCCGTAACGATGACATCGGCGCCCAGACCCTTGGCGCGCATAGCCACGCCGCGTCCGCACCAGCCATAGCCGGCGACGACCACTTTCAATCCGGCGATGAGCACATTGGTGGCGCGAATGACGCCGTCAATAGTGGACTGCCCGGTGCCGTAGCGATTGTCAAAGAAATGTTTGGTCATGGCGTCGTTGACGGCCACGATGGGATATTTCAGCGTGCCGTCCTTGGCCATGGCGCGCAGGCGAATGACGCCGGTGGTGGTTTCTTCGGTGCCAGCGATTACCTCGGCGACGAGATCGGTCCGTTTGGTAAGCAGCATGGTGACGAGGTCCGCGCCGTCATCCATGGTGAATTGCGGCTGGTGGTCGAGCGCCGCGCGCAGATGCGCATAGTAGGTCTCGTTGTCTTCACCTTTGATGGCGTAGGTGGGGATGTGGTAATCGCGATTGAGCGAAGCGGCGACTTCGTCCTGGGTAGAAAGTGGATTCGAAGCGCATAGAACGGCGTCGGCGCCACCATCGCGGAGGGCGATCATGAGGTTGGCGGTTTCGCTGGTCACGTGCAGGCAGGCAGAGATGCGCAGGCCTTTCAGCGGCTGTTCTTGGAGGAAGCGCTTGCGAATGGATTCGAGGACAGGCATCTGCTGCTGCGCCCATTCGATTTTGCGTTTGCCGGCGTCGGCGAGCCCGATATCTTTCACATCACCTTTTTTCATTTCGGCAGTAGCCAATGGAAATGCTCCTTAATTAAATTTTGTCGGCGAAGAGACTCGCGCGAGGACGGGGAGAAAAATCTTTGCGAAACTTTTGCTGCTGGAATCGACGAATGGGAATTAAAGTCGCGCGCCAACTTCGGCGGCGCTGGTATTGGAATTGGTTTTAACCGGCGCGCCCAGGCCTGCGGCTTTGCGCAAGGCGTCGGCGCGATCGGTGCGTTCCCAGGTAAAGCCCGGGCCGCTGCGGCCGAAATGGCCGTAAGCGGCGGTGGCTTTGTATACGGGGCGGCGCAGATCGAGCGTTTCGATGATGCCCTTGGGCGTCAGCGAGAAAAATTCGCGAATGAGAGAGGTGATTTTTTCTTCAGAGATGGTCGCGGTCCCGAAGGTTTCGGCCATAACGGAAACGGGCTCGGCAACGCCGATGGCATAGGCGAGCTGGACTTCCGCTTTGCGCGCCAGACCGGCAGCGACGATATTCTTGGCGATGTAACGGGCCATGTAGCAAGCGGAGCGATCCACCTTGCTGGGATCCTTGCCGGAAAACGCGCCGCCACCGTGACGGCTGTATCCGCCGTAGCTGTCCACGATAATTTTGCGGCCGGTGACTCCCGCGTCGCCCATGGGCCCGCCGATGACAAAGCGGCCGGTGGGATTGATGTGGTACTTAGTCTGCTTGTCGAGCATGGCGGCGGGAATAATTGGCTTGATAACCAGGCTGGAGATGGCTTCGCGAAGCTCTTCGTTTGAAACTTTATCGTCGTGCTGGGTGGAGATGACCACGGTGTCCACGCGGACGGGGCGGCCGTCGCGGTATTCGATGGAGACCTGGGATTTGCCATCGGGCCGTAGGAAATCGACTCTTTGGGACTTGCGAATCTCGGCGAGGCGTTGCGTGAGGCGGTGGGCCAACTGGATGGGCATAGGCATCAGCTCATCCGTTTCGTCGCAGGCGAAGCCGAACATCAGGCCCTGGTCGCCGGCGCCTCCGGTGTCCACACCCATGGCGATATCGGGTGACTGGCGCTTGACGGTGCAGAGCACGGCGCAGGTATCGCAATCGTAGCCGTACTTGGCGCGATCGTAACCGACGCCGCGAATGGTTTCGCGAACGAGCTCGTCGTAATTGACGTGCGCCGTGGTGGTAATTTCACCGGCAACGACAGCGAGACCGGTGGTCACCAGAGTTTCGCAGGCGACGCGACCCATGGGGTCCTGCTTCATCACTTCGTCGAGCACCGCGTCTGAAATCTGATCGGCTATTTTGTCCGGATGACCTTCGGTGACGGATTCTGAGGTAAACAGAAAATTGCGTAGGGCTTCGCTCAACAGATTCTCCTTCGTGTGATTGCCCGGGGGATTGGCAATGGCGCTCCCGAGAGCGCGAATCTTTATTATAGTAGCTACCTTCGAACGGTACCATCCGAAAAGCCAAGAATCAAATCATTGAATTCAAATGCGTTAGAGGGCGGGTGAACGGCAAGAAACTGCATTTAGACGCAGCGCGGGATGAATGGTTCGAGAATTCTCAGGCGTCGTCAGGGTCGTCGGGCTCAACGCTCAGCTTGCCTTTGGTCTTTTTGGCCATGAGATAGGAGCGGATGAAGGGGTCCAGGTCGCCATCGAGGACGCGATCGACGTCGCCAACTTCAAACTTGGTGCGGTGATCCTTGATGAGGCGGTAGGGCTGCATGACGTAAGAACGAATCTGGCTGCCAAAGGAGATATCCAGCTTGGATTCGTCGAGTTTGTCGGTGGCGGCCTGACGTTTCTGGATTTCGAGATCGTAGAGTCGAGAGCGCAGCATCTTCATGGCGATCTCGCGATTCTTGTGCTGGCTGCGTTCGGCCTGGCACTGCACCACGATGTTAGAAGCCAGGTGGGTGATGCGCACTGCGGTTTCCACTTTGTTGACGTTCTGGCCGCCGGCGCCACCGGCGCGAAAAGTATCCACGCGAATTTCTTCGGGCTTCACGTCGATTTCGATTTTGTCGTCGATTTCGGGGATGACGAATACAGAGGCGAAGGAAGTGTGGCGGCGGGCGGCCTGGTCGAAGGGGGAGATGCGCACGAGGCGGTGGACGCCGGTTTCGCCGGTCAACAAACCGTAGGCGTTTTCTCCGCCGAACTGGATGGTGGCGGATTTTATGCCCGCTTCTTCTCCGGGCGTTTCGTCGAGGACGACGGCGGCCATTTTTTTGCGCTCTGCCCAACGCAGATACATGCGCAGCAAAATAGAGGCCCAGTCCTGCGACTCGGTGCCGCCGGCGCCGGGCTTGATGGTCATGATGGCGTTGAGGTGATCGTTTTCGCCGGAGAGCAGAGTTTTTGTTTCTAGTTCGGCGACGTAAGTTTCGGCGTTGTTCAGCTCGCGATCGATATCTTTCAGCAGGTCGTTGCGTTGATCGGCATTGGTTTCTTCCTGGGCGAGATGGATGTAGGTCTCGACGTCTTCTGAAAGAGCGGCGAGCTTATCGTCGGCGCCGACCTGGTCTTCGGCGCGCTTGCGGTCCCGGAGAACGGCTTGGGCGGCTTCCTGGTTGTTCCAAAAATCAGGGGCGGCGATGCGGGCTTCGAGGGCTTTCAGGCGCTCGCGATGCTGCGGGGCGTCAAAGATAGCTCCGCACGAGAGTGACGCGTTGTTTCAGGCCTTCGTATTTGTGCTGCAAATCTTCGAGGATCATAGCGATGAACGCGACGTGACTGCATCGGGGACCGCGGTGATGGGCGATGCCAGAAACTCCACCGGAATCGGCAGAGTGTCGCTGGTGACATTTCCTTTCCAGAAAGTTGCGGCCAATAGAATAACGGAAACGAGCACGCACAGCCAAGCGAACCAGTCGCCGAAGCGCGTGTAGATGGTGCGATCGGTGCGAAAATCGTAAGGCAGGTCGGCCGCGGCGCGCACGTCGGGAGGCAGCGGCTCAAAAATTCTGCCGTAGGGATCGATGGAGGCGGTCAAGCCGTTGTTGGTGACGCGAAGCATCCAGCGATGATTTTCAACAGCGCGGATGCGGGCCATGAGCAGATGTTGTTCTGGCGCGGCGGAACGGCCGAACCAGCCATCGTTGGAAATGTTTATCAGTAGATTGGCGCCATCGGCAGCGAAGTGACGAATTTCATTGGGGTAGATGGCTTCGTAACAAATAAAGACGCCGAAGGAGAAGCCTCCGGGCAGTGCCGCGATGCTGCGCGTCTGGCCCTTGCGGAAACCGCCGACTTCGTCAGAGACATGATTCACGACCGCGTGTATTAAAGGGAACGGCTCGTATTCGCCAAAAGGGACGAGGTGAATTTTATCGTAGGAAAAAACGCGCTCGCCTTGGGGGTTGAACAGTAGCGCGCTGTTGTAGGGTGCGAGGGCGTTGTGCCCGGCAGGGGCGGTGGCGTCCGTGGGATTTTTCCATTCGATGGTGCCGGCTAAAAACGGATGGCCGAACTGTTTCGCGAGACGAGAGGAAAATTCCGCGAAGTGCGGGTCTTGGTACGAAAAGGGTGCGGGGGCTTCGGGCCACACCAGCAAGTCGGGATCGTTTCCCGTGGGCGTGAGGCTCCAGCGCGAGGCTTCCTGCATGTCGCCGCCGTGGGTCGAGAACCAATCGGAGTGGTAAGCCGGATCTTCGGGAAAATTCAACTGCACGGCGCGGGCGACGTGGTTGGCCTGTGGCCGGGGGACAAAACGCGGCGCGATCAACAACCCAATAAGGATGCACGCGGATGCAGCCGCGAGTATTCCGAGGCGCCGTTTGGCGCTAATGGCTGGGCCGGCGTCACACCAGGCCAGCAAGCCATTGAAGGCCGCGACTAAAAAAGATATGCCGTAGATTCCCGTGACGGTGGTGATTTGCGCGACGCCGAGATTGGCGGCCGCCGGGTAGCCGAGAAGATTCCAAGGAAAACTTATTTCTGGCAGGTGCGCGCGGGCGAATTCGAAAGTGACCCAAGTGAAGGGCGCGCCGAAACAGGCCAGCTTGATGCTTTGGGTAGAGAGCCGGTGCACGGTCCAGGCGAACGAGCCGGTGAGCAGTCCCCAGACCGCGGCGATCAGCAGCAGGAGGGCCCAGCCGCCGAGACGCGAAATTCCGCCGTGAACGGCGAGAACGGTGGCAATCCAGGGGACGGAGGTGATGCAAAAAATGAAGCCGTGCAGAAATCCGCAGGCCGAGGCGATCTTAGGAGTTGCGCCGAACAAAACCACCAGCAGAATGCCCACGCAGATCCACGAATAGATGCTGAGATAAAAACCTACATAGGAGAGGGATAAGGCCGCGCCGGAAACCGCGGCAATGAGCAAGCGCAGGCTGACAGGGGTGTGCTCGCCCGGGTGCGGGCGAAGGTAGGATAACCAATTTCGTTGCGTCATCCGCGCTTCACGATGGCTCTGAAGCCCGCGTTCTCGAGGCCTTTCTTGGCTGCTTCGGCGGATTTTTTGTCCGCGTAAGGCCCCACCTGCACGCGGTAATATTTGTTTCCGAGTGGAGCCATGACGAAAGCCGGAAATTTTTTGGCCTTCAGCCGCCTGGCGAGGTCATGGGCCTCTGATTCCCGTCGCATGGCGCTCACCTGCAACCAGTAACCGCCGGAAACTTGCGGTGCTCGCGGCGAGTCATTGTTGGGAACGACCGATCGGCTGTTGAGATTGTTGGACGGAGCGGATTTAGGCGCGGCGGAAGCGGGCGGAACTACAGCTTTCAAGTGCTCTCCGGTTTCTTTTTCTTTGTCGCTGCTGTATTGATCCCATCCGGAATCGGAAGGGGCGGCATCGGGCGCCGGAGATTTTTTCCCGGGATGCCTGGCGATGGCGTCGGGCTTTTCCGGTTTTTCCCCGATGGCGGAATCGAGCGGATTGTGCTGCACGCTGGAGGCGCCGACTTGCCCGGAGTACTGATTACGACCCATCACGTAGCCGAGGGTGAAAAACACCGCGGAAAAAACGAGCATCAGCATGAACAGGCCGATGACATGCCGGCTGCCCAGCACGCGTTCCTTCGCGCCTCTCCTTCCTCCTGAAGCCATTTTTTCCTTGTGCTACTTCGCTGTGCCGCTACCGAGGGCCCGAGTCCACTGGTTAATGATATCGATGGGCAGCGGAAATACAATCGTGGTGTTCTTCTCGACACCTATTTCCGTCAATGTTTGCAGATAGCGGAGTTGGATGGCGGTGGGCTGCGTCTCCAAAACTTTGGCGGCGTCGGCAAGTTTTTGCGAAGCTTCGTACTCGCCCTCGGCGTGAATAATTTTTGCGCGCCGCTCGCGCTCGGCTTCGGCCTGGCGAGCGATGGCCCGCTGCATCTGCTCGGGAATGTCCACCTGCTTTACTTCTACTTTGGAAACTTTGATGCCCCAGGGTTCGGTGTCCTGGTCGAGAATAATTTGGAGCTTGGCGTTAACTTTGTCGCGCTGCGAGAGGATTTCGTCTAGTTCGAACTGTCCGACCACGCTGCGTAGAGTTGTTTGCGCGAGTTGCGAGGTGGCGTACTGATAGTTTTGCACTTGCGAGAGTGCCATGTTGGCGTCCACCACGCGAAAATAACAGACGGCGTTAATTTTCACGGAAACGTTGTCGCGGGTGATGATGTCCTGCGGCGGGACGTCGAGCGTTTCGATGCGCAGCGGAATGCGGTACAAAGTTTCGATGGGCCAGAAAACCAGATTCAGGCCGGCGCTTTTTGCAGTGGGAATCAGCCGCCCGAGGCGCAAGACCACGCCGCGTTCCCATTCTTTGATGATGTAGAGGGAATTCCAGAACCAGATCAAGAAGATACCGACGATAACGGCCATGCCCAGAAAACCTATTTCCATAATGTCCTCCCCAAGGCGGACTGCTTCAACTGTTTCCAACAGCCGGCGATTGTGCCGGCTCCACGTATAACTTCAGGCCTTCGATTCGCAATACTTTGACGGAGGCACCTTCCGGCGTGGGTTGCGACGACACCGCCCCCCACAGTTCCCCGTGGACGCGAATCATACCTTCCACGCCGGGGCGCAGCGAAGAGACGGCTACGCCCTTCGCCCCGATTAATTCTTCCAGGCCGGTAGCAGATTTCCATTTGCGCGAACGCAAAACGAGGCGCATCAGGAATATGGTGAGCAGCGCGAAAGGCAGCGTGGCTGCTAAGGCGATTCCGAGGCTTACACCTCCATTGGTGAGAGGCGAGCGGACTAGGAACAACGCACCGAGCAGCATGGACAAAACCCCGCCGCCGGCGAGCACGCCGTGGCTGGTGTATTTGGCTTCCAGAATAAAAAATGCGAGCGCCAAGAGAATCAGAAACACACCCGCGAAATTGACGGGGAGCAAATGCATGGCGTAGAGCGCCAGCACCATGCAGATGCCACCAAAAACTCCCGGGGCGATCACGCCGGGATGAGTGAACTCGGTGTACAGACCCAGGACCCCGACAACCAACAGGATGAAAAAGGCGTCGGGGGCCACGATGCGGGCGAGAAATTTCTGGCGCGCGGACAATTCGAACGGAACGATAGAGGGATCGTTGAGAGCGAGCGTTGAATTGGTTCCGTCGAAGCGCTTGATGGCACGCCCGTTGAGCTGGCGCAGCAAGTCCTCGCGCGAGCCGGCGACCAGATCGATCATCTTTTGATCGAGCATTTCTTTTTCGGTAAAAGCTTTGGCTTCGGTGATAGCGGTTTCGGCTACCGCGGGGTTGCGGCCGCGCACTTCGGTGAAGCTGCGCAGGAAGGCCATGGCATCGTTGCTGATCTTCTTTTGAAAAGTGCTGTCGATCTGCTGCGCGTAGCCGCCGATCATGATGACCGGCGAAGCCGCTCCCGCGTGAGTAGCCGGAGCCATGGCGGCGATGTCGGCCGACAATAAAATATAGAATCCGGCGGAGGCCCCGCGCGCGCCGGTGGGAGATACGTAGACGGCCACAGGTACTCTAGAAGCGAGAATGTGCTGGATGATGTCCTTCATGGAGTCGCTGAGGCCGCCGGGCGTGTCCATGGTGATAAGCACCAGGGCGGCGTGACGCTGCGCGGCGTCAGCGAGACCTTCGTCAATGTAGGTGGCGAGGATGGGCTCTACTTCGCCATCCAGTTGCAGTTCGAGCACTGCAGTGGATTTGTGTTCTTCAACGGGCGCTGCGGCGACGGTGCGCAGGAGAAAAGTTATCGCCAGGCAGGCCCCAAGTAAAATCGCGAAGGTGATAAGTCGGCCGGCACTTCTCTTGCACATCCGCCTGAGTTTTTTGGTATCCGCATTCATAACGGACCTCCTTTCGGAGAACCTGCCGCGGGCCTGCTACTTTGCAAATGTTCCAGCAATTGTTTGGCTTCCGAATAATTGGGAGCCAGCATGAGGGCTTTTTCGGCTTCGGTGCGCGCCAGTGTAGGTTTTTTCTGCTCGAGATAAACGCGGGCCAGAGTAGTGCGAACGACGGCGGAATCCCGCGCTTGCAGCGAAGCCAACAATTCCTGAACGGCTTCATCGAGCTTGTTCTGGCGCCGGGCGATGTCCGCCAGTCCCAGATGCGCGGCGGCGTTGCCCTTGTCGCGTAGAAGGGCGGCGCGATATTCATGCTCGGCGTTATCGAGGCGGCCCGCCGACAGCTCCTGTCGCGCGCGGCGCAGGTGTGACGCTGGAGTGTCCGCGTCTGGAGAGCCGCTAGTGGCGGCGTGCGCTTCGGCCGATTCCATTTCAAAGCGGAGCGTCTCCGGGTCGATTTCGGTCCTGACCCGTTCGAAGCGAGTGAGCGAGTCGCGCGCATCCAGGTGCGCGACGGGCACACCATTGGGACCAAAAGCTTCCGTCGCGGTGTTGCGTTCCTGCTCGGCTTCTTCTTTCTTTCCGGTTTTCTCCAAGGCGGCGACTAACAACGCGCGGTCCTCAGGAATATCGGGTTCGCGCTCGGACGCGTCGCGAAAGAAGGCGGCGGCCCCGGCAAAATCGCCCTGGCGCACGGCGATCAGACCCAGATTGAAGGGGTAGTCGTCTTCGTCGGGATCCAGCGAAGAAGCGCGCTTCAAGTCTTCCTGCGCGGCGGGAAACTTACTTTGACGGGCCCTGGCAATCGCCAGATTGTTCAGCACCTCGGGGAAATCCACCTTCGTTGCGGCATTGCTTCGCAACAAAGTTTGCAGCGACGCGAAGGTTTCCTCGGCCTGCTCCGGTTGATTGGTCAGCAGGCGGCACACGCCGGTGGAAAATAGTGCCTCGATATACCGGTCGTGCGTTTTGGGGATCCGCGCGAACCACGGCAATGCCGAAGCGCAATCACGGCGAGTGAAGAAAGTTTCGCCCAGGGCGTAGGCCGGCTCAATCCATTCGGGCTCGAGGCGCGCGGCTTCGCGCAATTCACGAAGACGCGATTCGTCTTCGTTGGTAATCAGCCCGCGAATGTAGTGTTCGAAAGCATCGAGACGGATAGAGCGATGGGTTCTGGAGAATTCGGCGAGATTCAGAGGATAGGCTTTGTTGTTTTGAGAAAGCAGGCGCCAGGTGAGGCGGGTGTGCAGATCCATCAAGGAATCGAGCGCACCGCTTTCGTGCAGCGGCGCGAGCAACGATGCGGGATCCACACGCAAGAGGCGGCAGTCGATGGTGAGATTTTTGCCGTCGGAATTAAAACTGCCGAAGACTACAAAGTCGGCGTCGAGGTCTTCGGCGACATGCAGCATGGTGGCGCGGCTGAGTTTGGCGGTAGCAGGAATTCCGTAGCGTTCCAGTTCCCCAAGGCGGCCGGCATGGGAATAAACCTGTTCGCCGGCGCCCGATAACGCTTGAATGGTGAGTTCTTCCAGGCCTTCAGAGAGCCAGTCCAGCCGCGAAGAAGCGCTGGCGCTTTGAAAAGGGAAAACCAGATAAATTCCGTGGGAGGCGTTGCTGGGGGCCGCCGGTCTAGGTGACGGCGAATCTGGGGCGACGGCTTGCGGAGAAGCAAAATGGATGAGGGGAGAAAACAAACTCACAGCCAATATGATGAGGACAATTTTAATGGAACGGCGATGCACCATGTTCCAGCATTGTATCAGAGGGAAACTATGGTGGATGTTGCTGTGCGTCACCGAGCGGCGGGAACGCGGCGCGACGAAACCGGTCAGTTCTGCGCGCTCTCTATGGACTTGGGAGCCAGAATTTCCTGGACGGCCGGGCTCTTGAGCATCTGCCCGAAATCGGGGTCAGTTTTGGCATCCATCAAGGCGGGATAGTTTTCATCCTTGGCCTTACGCAGATAAACCACGCAGCGATCCAGGTTGCCTGACTGCGCGAAAGACTTCGCCAGCATGTAGTAAAAACGGCCGCGGTCAGTGACAGAGCGATCCTGCAAAACTGAGCCATTCCTGCCGCCAGCGTGCTCAAAGAATTGCGGGTCGAGAGTCAGGGCCTGATGGAACGACTTGATGGCTTGATCGTATTTTTTCTCGCCGAAATAAGCGTAGCCAAGATTGCTGTAGAGTACGGGCATATCTTTGCGGATGTTGATGGCCTTCTGGTAGGAGCGCACGGCCTTGCCGAACTTCTTGCGTTGATACCAGATGGTGCCGATATTGTTCTGCGCATCGGCATAGGTCGGATCGACCCTGGTGGCGCGTTCATAATATTTCAGCGCGAGGGTCAGGGCGGTCTGTTGGTGCAGCGCGATGCCCAGTTTATTGAGATACACGGGATTGCGCGGATTTTCCTCGGTGAGGCGCTTGTAGGTTTCCGCGGCCTCGCGATAATCCTTGCGGGCCATATAAATATCGGCGAGTTGCTCGGTGGTGAGCTCCGGACGCACCACGATTACAGAGGAATCCGCCGGGCTTTGCTGGAGCGGCGCCATGTCAGGACTTGGCGCGTCCGCGGGCCGAGCTTCGGGCGCCGCACGGTTATAATGGAAAGATTGCGCTACAGAGGTGCTGGAAATACCCAGAAGGAGAATGCTTACTGAAACTGCCGCATGAAACTTCGTCATGGGGAGTCTCCCTTCTCCGGCGGAGGCTTAGCCTTGTCGGGGTCCTTCTTCTTGCCCCCAAAGATACCAAAAATCTTCTGTAAAGCATTCTTTTTCTTTTGGCTGGTTTGCCCGTCGGCACCCTCGGCCCCAGCGGGGGCTTCGGCGCCCGTCTGTTGGTCGGGAGGCAGGGGCTTACCGTCTGGACCGATTTGCGACGGCGGCGGCTTGGGCTGCCCGGCACCAAAAATGTGTGAGAGCCAGGAACCCGCGGCAGCGCCGTGGCCGCCGTGGAGTTCACACAATTGTGTGGGGGCGGAGCCGCTGACGTAAACCTCGGAGCGGGTGGTCGGGCAGGTGGGCGTCGCCAGCTCTGACGATTCCGGATCGATCATAACCGCCTGGATGCCGTCGGGTGCAAGGAAGTCCTTAGCTTCGTGATAGGCCGGTAAAGCGGTGGCGCGAATCATGAAGTCAGCCCAAATAGGGGCGTCGGCCGTGCCCCCGGTAAGGCCCAAGTCGCGGTTGTCGTCAAAGCCAATCCAGATCACGCATACCAGGCTGGAAGTAAACCCGGAAAACCAGCCGTCGCGCGAGGTACCGGTTTTGCCAGCGGCAGGAAGGGTAAAGCCTTTGGCGCGCACGGCGGCTCCAGTGCCGCGATTGAGGACGTCTTTCATCACGCTGGTAACCAGGTAAGCGACACGGGGATCGAGCGCGGTGTGGGTTTGCGGCTCAATTTCTTCGAGCACTTTGCCGTCAGCGCCCACAACGCGTTTGAGGAATTCGGGCTCGGCGCGGGTGCCGACGGTGGCGAAGGCGGTGTAGCCTGCCGCCACGTCCACGGGAGTCATTTCATAAGCGCCGAGGGCCACCGCGGGCGTGGGCTGAATATTGTTGCCCAGGCCCATCTGCCGGGCGATTTGAACGACGCGGCCATAGCCGATGAGTTCGGCGACTTTTACGGTGGCGACGTTCAACGAATTGGTGAGGGCGTCGCGCACGGTGACGCGACCCATGAATCTTTCGCCGTAATTATTGGGAGTGTAGTCCTTGCCGTCGAAACTGAAAGTGGTGGGCTCGTCGTCGAGCGTGGTGGCGGGCGTCACGATGGGCTGGACGTTGTCCACGGCGTTTTGAAACGCCGCGGCGTACACAAAGGGCTTGAAAACGGAGCCCGGTTGGCGATGGGCCAGCGCGTGATTCAACTGGCTTTGCCCGTAATCGCGGCCGCCGATCACCGCTTTGATTTCCCCGGTTTTGGGATCGAGCGCCACAAGGGCGACTTGAGCCTGCGGAATGGCTTCGTTGGTGCCCTTCTTGGCTTGGGCTTTGCGCCACTTGTCGTACTTTTTCGCAAGCAGCTTGTCTACGTTCTTCATGCCCGCGTCCACTGCGGCGGCGGCGGCCCGCTGCAAAGCGGGATCGAGCGTGGTGTACACACGGAAATTCTGGCTGACCAATTCGGTCTCGGAATATCTCTCGAGGAGATGGTCCTTCACCATGTCCACGAAATAGGGAGCTTCGCTGCCGGTAACCGAGGAGCGCACCAGTTTGATGGGTTCGCGTTTGGCGTCTTGGATATCCGCTTCGGTTATGTATTTGTTTTCCAGCATCTGCGTCAGCACGCGGTCGCGCGCCTGGGCGCCGCGTTCGGGGTGGCGATCCGCGACGGAGTAATAGTTGGGAGCGCGAATAATGCCGGCGAGGAAGGCACATTCAGCGAGAGATAGTTGGCGCATGTCCTTGCCGAAGTAGGCCACGCTGGCTTCTGAAAATCCGCGAATGCCAAAACTGCCGCGATTGCCGAGATAGACCTCGTTGGCGTAGAGCTCGAAGATGCGCTGCTTGGTGAAGCGTTGTTCAAGCTCCAGGGCGACCATGGCTTCGGCTACTTTTCTGCGCCAGGTGCGTTCATTGGAGAAAAAGAAGGTGCGCGCCACCTGCATGGTGATGGTGCTGGCACCCTGATAGTGACCGCTGCTGTGGCGCAGATCGGCCCACGCGGCGCCCATGATGCGCACGATGTCGAAGCCGCCGTGCTCAAGGAAGCGCTTGTCTTCGGCGGACATGATGGCGTGTACCAGCGTAGGAGGCAGATCCTGGTACAGCACAGGCCGGCGTTTTTCGCGGGCGCTGTCGAAGAGATTGGTGATGAGCTCAGGTTCGATTTCGGCGCTGCCCATGTCCGCGCCGCCCGCGAGCGGGCGGATATTGCGAATGGTTTTGCCGGCAAACTGAATAGCCAGGCCGTTGGTGCCGGAGAAGTAAGAATATTTCGAGGGACGGATATCTATGGTGCTTCCCTGCACCGTGAACTGACCCATGGAGTTGTCATCGCGCTCAGGGCGGTAGCCCACTTTGGTGAGGTAGGTGGTCATTTCCTCGATGGTCCAGGGCTGGCCGGTGGCGATGTGTTGCGGGGCGGAAAAAAGCTGGGTGGTGTTCTGCAAGACTCGCCCGGAGAGGCGGGCATCAATCATTTTCGAATACTTAATGTAGTAGTAGGTGTAGATGCCCGCGGTGGTCAGCACCACAGCGAAGACGATGCCCAGAAGCGTGAGGCCGAGAATGGAAGTAAAAAAGCCCTTTTGCAAGCGGATGCGCAATCGCTGGCTCCAATCCCTAAAGCTCATTGTCTCGCAAGCGCCTCTGGTTACAAAGACGGGCCCGGGCACACCAGTGTTGCCACCGGCAGATCATAAAGTGTGCCTTGATTCAGGCCCAATTGAAAATGGCCTGGAAGTGATTTGGGAGTGCGGTGTAAGGATCAGGTAAGCGATTTGTTTTCGCTCGACGGAGTGAAGTGCAAATCCACGTGATAGTTGAGCAGGTCCACGGGGACGATGTAATCGATGGCAATCTTTACGGTCTGCATGTTGGCGACGATTTTGATGTCTTCACGTTTGGCGGGTATTTCGAGGTCCTGCATGACTTTCCAGACGTTTTCGCGGATCTGCTCTTCAGTGTAGCGGTTCACGATGGCGAAGCGCGCCTGCTCCTGAATTTTGTCGGCCAACTGATATTCCGCTACGTATGGAGGCACGAGCTTGACCGCGCAGTAAATTCCCAAAACGAGAATGACCAGCATGAAGATGGCTTTGAATTTGCCCTCGCCGCGCTGGTTTTTCACGGAGCGCGCACGGGAAGCCGCCAATTGGCTGGGGTTGGGCTGGATACTCATAATTCGAAATTAGCACCCGCTTCGCGGAGTGTCCACCACGTCGAAATGCCGTGTTTCCGGAGAGGAACGGGCCTCAGTAGGCGCGCGCGAAAATAGCGCGTTCGGCGGCGGGTTTACCGCAGTGCACGCAGGCGCCGGCGTGTTCTGGCTGGTCGTTATCCTGGTCGATGGGGATACAGCGCATGGTGGCACGGGCTTCTTCTTTGATCTTGGCTTCGCATTCGGCGCTGCCGCACCAGTGTGAGAAAGCGAAACCGGTCTCGACAGCTCTCTTCAGTTCGTCGTAGGTTTTGGCGTCGTGGGTGCGCGATTTGCGAAAAGCCAACGCTTTGTCGTGGATGGATTGCTGGATTTCGACCAGCAGGCCCTCGATGGTGCGGGGCAGGTCGGCGAGCGAGGCGCTGACTTTGCCTTCCCTGCCGGGGCGGTCGCGGCGCGCGAGCACGGCAGACTGTTTAGCGACATCCTTGGGGCCTAGTTCGACGCGCAAAGGGACGCCGCGCATCTCCCAGTCATTAAATTTCCAGCCGGGGCTGGGGCCTTCGCGCTCGTCGAGGGTTACGCGGATGCTGGCTTTCGCCAATTCCAGTTTGAGGTTGCGGGCCACGGCCAGGACGCTGGCTTTTTCTTCCTCGGTCTTGCAGATGGGCACGATCACAACCTGATAGGGCGCCAGCTTGGGCGGCAACACCAGGCCCTGATCGTCTCCATGCACCATGATGATGGCGCCGATGAAACGCGTGGAGAGGCCCCAGGAAGTGGTCCAGCAGTGCTGCTGCTGGCCGTGCTGATCGAGATATTTGACTTCGAACGCTTGCGCGAAATTCTGACCGAGGAAATGCGATGTGCCGGCCTGCAGCGCCTTGCCGTCGCCCATCATGGCTTCGATGGAGTAGGTGTGGTCGGCACCGGCAAATTTTTCGGCGTCGGATTTTTTACCGGGGATTACGGGGATGGCCGCGTCGTTCACGGCGAAGTCGGTGTAGATGTCCAGCATCTGGCGGGTTTCGAATTCGGCTTCTTCGCGGGTGGCGTGGGCAGTGTGGCCTTCTTGCCAGTAAAATTCCAGCGTGCGCAGGAAGAGTTTGGTGCGCAGCTCCCAGCGGACCACGCTGTTCCACTGGTTCATGAGCACGGGTAGGTCGCGATAGGACTGAATCCATTTGGCCCACATGTGGCCGATGATGGTTTCCGAGGTGGGGCGAATCACCAGCGGCTCGGCCAGCTCTTCGCCGCCGCCGATAGTGACGACGGCCAGTTCGGGAGAGAAACCTTCCACGTGATGCTTTTCTTTGTCAATGAAGCTGCGGGGGATGAGCATTGGGAAGGCTACGTTCTGGTGGCCGGTGGCTTTGAAGCGGCGGTCCAGCGCCTGGGTGATGTTTTCCCACAGGGCCCAGCCGTAAGGGCGCACCACCATGCAACCGCGCACCGGGGCGTAGTCGGCGAGTTGCGCTTTCAGAACCAGCTGGTTGTACCACTCCGAGAAATCTTCTGCGCGGGTAGGGAGCTTTTCTTCAGCCATGCGGCGGTTGACCTGTCATCCTGCTCAATGGGATTGGGAGCGGTATATCTACAAAAAAATCACCTTTCGTGACTACGAAGCGTAACGAAGGCGTTGCGTAGTGTCAACGCGGGCGCGGCCAAAGAGAATTTTGCGCGAGGCTTGCAAGCCCGGGGTTGCGGCACTATCATTCTCTTCCGCAATACGAGTAGCACTCCCGAGGGATGCCGATGAAGATTTCCACTTTGAAGTTCGTGTTCATGATTTTTGTGGCTACCGCGTTTTCGTGCGCTGCAAATGCGCAGGACTGGGCACAGGCGAAGTTGAAACAATCTTCGCGACATCGCGAATGGGTGACGGTGAAGCATGACGGGCGCTCGGTAGAGACTTTCGTCGTGTATCCCGAGTCCAAAGACAAAAAGCCGGTGGTGGTAATCATCCACGAGATTTTTGGGCTTAGTGACTGGGCGCAAAACCTCGCGGATGAAGTCGCTGAAGCGGGTTACATAGCGGTCGCTCCCGACTTGCTGTCGGGAATGGCGCCGGGCGGCGGGCGCACGTCGGATTTTCCTGGCGACAAGGTGACGGAAGCGGTGAGCCATTTGGATCCAGACCAGGTCACGGCGGATTTGAACGCGGTGGCGGACTACGGATTGAAATTGCCGGCCTCGAACGGCAAGTTGTATGTTGGAGGTTTTTGCTGGGGAGGTGGGCAGACGTTTCGCTTCGCCACCAACCGGCAGGATTTGTCGGCGGCTTTTGTGTTCTACGGGCCGCCGCCAGACAAGGCTGCCATGGCGCGAATCAAGGCCCCGGTGTATGGATTTTATGCAGGCAACGATCAGCGCATTGGGGCGACCATCCCCGACGCGATCGCGGGGATGAAGGCCGCCGGAAAAACGTACGAACCGGTGACCTATGAGGGTGCGGGGCATGGCTTCATGCGCGCGGGGGAAGCCCCTGACGCTAAGGAGCCGGACCGCAAGGCGCGGACAGACGCATGGGCACGCTGGAAGAGCTTGCTGTCGAAGACCAGTTAGGCGGCGACCCGGAAAATACTTTCCTGTGAGCCGACGGGCAATGGCTAAATCCAATTGCGGTTTTCGTCGGTAGTTAAGGGGCGCACGGACGCCGGCCCAGGGCCACAAATCTCCTCGGGGCAGCGCGAGCCCGATCGAAAATTGCTGTTGCTATTGAAACGATTGGAGTTGTCCAATCTTTTCAAAAACCGGCTGTCCTAATCTTTCTTCCTTTCTTAGTACTGACGTACTACGATGTTTTTGGTAGGCACTACTTTCAGGCGGGTACGGCTCCGCTATGGGTTTTTTTTAGGAGCCGGCGCACAATCTCTCTTGTAACTAGAGTTTTTATCAGAGAGGTAGCCCAGCCATGGCGACCAGCCAGGATGTTCTAGTGAAGAAATCTACAGGGGTTTTCTCGCGCCCTTCCGGCGCAGAACGCCGCGGCAGCCGCCGCTGCAAGATTACGCAGCTGATGCGCATCCGTCCTTCGGATCCGGAGAAGCAGCCCTTTGAGGATCTGCGCGGCACGGTAAGCGTTTCGCGCACGGGCATCTACTTCCACACGACGGAGCCGCATTACGAGATTGGCATGCGCCTGTTCGTGACCATGCCCTACTCCTACAATCCCTCTTCGATGAGCCGCGAATATCTGGCGGAAGTGGTGCGCAAGGATGCGCTGCCGAACGGCATGACCGGGATTGGCTTCAAAACCCTGCTGGAAATGAGTGAACAGCCCAGCTATTCCTTTGGCCTGGGCAACCAGCGGCGTTAATTATTTTTCGATTCTCAAATAGAACAGGGCATTCCCCTAGGGTGGGAATGCCCTGTTTGATTTTCAACAGTTCGATTCCTACCAGGCTCCGGGCTAAGACTGGCCCAGTATGTTCAGCGTGCGGTGCCGCAAAATTCCCAACTGGCGGTTGATCGGATGGGTGCGTCCCAGGAAGCGCAGCACCGGGCTGCGGCGCGGGACGAGTTTGTTCATGGCGATGGTCAAGCGAATGTCGCGGCGGGCGAATTTCAAGCCGGCCTGCAGGGCTTCCACGGCTTCATCGCGGCGTCCGGCGGTTTTGTAGACATCGGCGAGATTCAGATACAGCTGGGCCTGGTTGCGTTTCATGCGCACGGCGGAGTCGCAAAGGGATTCTGCTTCGCCCCATTTTTTTTCTGAGCGAGCCAGCACCACGCCGAGATACGACATGTAATAGGGATTGTTTTTGTCCAGGTCGACGGCGCGACGCATGTGCGGCAACGCGCGGTCGGCGTAATTGTCACGCAGAAGATTCAAACCAGTCTTGAACTCCCGGAACGCTTCGGTGTCCGTCATAGATTCACCTCGTTGGATCATTACAAAAGAGATTGCGATTTCATGGGACTTTCGCGTACGCAAGCTGCTTCAGGCCGAGGGCCACGAGCCGTCCACTGAGTGCGACAGGAAAAAGTCTTAGAGTGTGTGCGCGGATGAACAGCCGTGAGAGGGTGAAGAGGCCGAACAGCGTTGCGTAAACGGTTCCCATTCGATTGGGTTTCAGGTTACCGAGCGAGAGGTGTGGCGACTACTGTACGAACGGCCAGTCTTGGTACAGCGGAACTAATTTGCTGGCAACCCGGGTACCGGCGGGACAATTTTTGCGAAGGCCAACTGTCCGGGGACCTGCCGAAGGTGCCAGGGGATAAGCAACTGTCAGGTACTTATCAGGCGCCCACTACTTCCTGCTGCCGGTGCGCCGCGACAAGCGCCCGGCGTAAATGGGAAAGCGCTCCGCCAGTGTCGCGACCTGTTTACGGACGCGCTGTTCGGTTTCAGTATCGCCCAGTTTTTCCAAGACATCCGCTACCCAGTTCCCGACCTGCTCCATTTCCGGCTCGCGTAGGCCGCGGGTGGTGACTGAGGGACTTCCCAGACGGATGCCGCCGCCTTTCATGGGCGGCAAGGGATCGAACGGTATGGAATTTTTATTCACGGTGATGCCGGCGCGATCGAGGGCTTTTTCGGCGTCGGTGCCAGTAATTCCGCGAGGGTGGACTTCCACCAGGAACAAATGATTGTCGGTGCCGCCGGTGACGATGCGGAAGCCGCGCTTGGCGATGGCCGCGGCCATGGCTTTGGCGTTGAGCGCCACCTGTTTCTGGTAGTCCTTGAAGGACGGCTCCATGGCTTCTTTCAAGCACACGGCTTTGGCAGCGATGGTGTGCACCAGGGGCCCGCCCTGGATGCCGGGGAACGTTAATTTGTCCAGCTCTTTGGCGTAAGCAGCTCTGCACATCACCAGGCCGCCGCGCGGGCCGCGCAGCGTCTTGTGCGTGGTGGTGGAAACGAAATCCGCGTGTGGAACGGGGCTGGGGTGGATGCCGCTGGCGACCAGTCCCGCGATGTGGGCCATGTCCACGAAGAAGAGCGCCCCGACGCCTTTCGCAATTTTGCTCATGCGCTCGAAATCGATGACGCGCGAATAGGCGCTGGCGCCCGCGACAATCATTTTCGGCTTGTTCTGCTGGGCGAGCTTTTCAAGCTCTTCGTAGTCAATCTGCTCATCTTCTTTTTTCACGCCGTAGGGTACGAATTTATACATGCGACCGGAAAAATTCAGCGGGTGGCCGTGGGTGAGATGCCCACCATGCGCGAGGTTCATGCCCATCACGGTGTCCCCGGGCTGCAGCGCGGACATGTACACGGAAACATTCGCAGAAGTGCCGGAATGCGATTGCACGTTGGCGTGCTCGGCGCCGAATAATTCCTTGGCGCGATCGATGGCCAGTTGCTCGACCTTGTCGGCGTATTCACAGCCGCCGTAGTAACGCTTTCCCGGGTAGCCCTCGGCGTATTTGTTGGTGAAGATGGAGCCCATGGCTTCGAGGACCGCTTCGGAGACGAGGTTTTCCGAAGGGATCAGCTCCAGCCCGGTGGACTGGCGACGGGCTTCGTCGCGCAACAAGTCGGCGATTTGCGGGTCTACGGTGTCGAGCGGCCGATTCATGCGCTCGTTTTCATTGGTGGTAGGGCTCATGGACGCTCCTCGATTCGCGGTGGCAGTAGCCAAATTCTATCGGACTGGGGGGAAGCGCGCAAACACGTCCATTCGTCCCGAAGTGATGGGTGTCTACTTATAAGAGTGTGCCGTGCAGGATGAGCAGCGCGACGGAAAAATAGATGCACAGGCCGGTCACGTCCACGAGGGTGGCGACGAAGGGCGCGGAACTTGCGGCGGGATCAAAGCCGAGACGCCGCAAGATGAACGGCAACATGCTCCCGGCCAGCGTGCCGAACATCACTACGCCGATGAGGCTGGCCCACACGGTGAAAGCTAACAGCATGTAATGCTGGCCATAGTTGGTGAGGTGCAGGTGCTGCCAGAGCACGATGCGGAAAAATCCGATAACGCCCAGCATGAAGCCGAGGGCTAGGCCGCTGATGAATTCACGGCGAAATACCTTGAACCAGTCGAGCAGCTTCAATTCGCGCAGGGCCAGGGCGCGAATAATCAGCGACGCGGCTTGCGAACCGGAATTCCCTCCGCTGCTGATGATGAGCGGCACGAATAACGCCAGCACCACGGCCTTGGCGATTTCGCCTTCGAAAAAAGACATGGCGGTGGCGGTGAGCATTTCGCCTAGAAATAGTGCGGACAGCCAACCGCCGCGCTTGCGGATCATGTCCCACAAGCCCACTTGCGTGTAGGGGGCATCGAGCGCTTCCGAACCGCCGAGTTTCTGGATGTCCTCGGTAGCTTCGGACTGGGCGACATCAAGCATATCGTCCACTGTGACGATGCCCAGCATATTTCCGTCGGCGTCGGTCACCGGAAGGGCCACGCGGTCGTATTTTTCGAACGAGCCCAGCGCGGTTTCGCGGTCGTCCATGGCATGCAAAGCCACCAGTGCCGGATCAGCGATGTCCGTTACTTTAGTCTGCGGATCAGCAAGCACCAGCGAACCGAGACGAATGTCTTCCAATAGTTTTCCGCTGGCGTCGAGGATGTACACCACGTTGAGTGTTTCACTCTTGCTGCCGACTTTGCGGATGTGCTCGAGCGCCACGCCGGCCGTCATCTCCGGGGAAATGGCCACATAGTGAGGGGTCATGTAACGGCCAACGCTTTCGGGCGGATAACCCAGCAGCTCTCGTGATTCGCGCAATTCCTCGGGAGAAAGCGCTTCCAGCAGCTTGCGGGTGACCTCGGCGGGCATCTCGCCGAAAAATTGCGTGCGATCGTCGGGGCGCATCAAGTCGAGCATCAGCTTGGTTTCGGCGGCGGACAGCGAATGAATCAGTTCGCGTTGCTGCGCGGGTGGCAAATATCCGAATACTTCGGCGGCGCGTTCGCGCCCTACCAAGCGAAACACGATGGCGCGCTCTTGAGGAGGCAGGGCCGTCAACATTTCGGCGATATCGGAAACGTGGGTGTCGTTCAACTTGGCGCGCAGCTCTTCCCAACGCTGCTGGGCGATCAGTTCGGACCATTCCGCGGGTGCTACGACGGTTCGAGGCATGGACGCTCTCATCTTGCGAGTGATATTTAAAACGCTCTTATTATGCGGCCTTGGGGCTCGCGTGAGGATCACAACTTGGTTTCACGACGTGGGTTTTTCGAGCCCTGGCTGCAGATCTCCGGGCAGCTGGATGACTTGCGGTAGGGTTTGTGCGATTCTTCTCCCCCACAGGAGTTCCACTGAACTCCCAGGATAGAGCTGGCATGCTGAAGAAGTTCCGCGATCTGACGGAAAAAGAGATTCTGGCGCTGGCGATCTCTTCGGAAGAAGAGGACGGGCGAATTTACGGTGAATTTGCCGACGGGCTGCGGGACTCCTATCCGGCGACGGCGCAGATGTTTGAGGAGATGCGCGAAGAGGAAGTGGTCCACCGGGACCGACTGATGGCCATGTTCCGGCAGCGGTTTGGCGATCACATTCCGCTGATACGCCGGGAAAACGTGAAAGGGTTTTTGCAGCGGAAGCCTACCTGGCTGACGCGGCCGCTGGGCGTGAATGTGGCGCGCCGGCAGGCCCGGGTGATGGAAATGGAAGCGGCACGCTTTTACGGCAAGGCGCTAAGCAGGGTGACCGATGTTTCCACCCGCGAGTTGCTGCAGAAGCTCGAAGATGAGGAGCGCAAGCACTCCGCGACCGCCGGAGACCTGGAAGAAAAACATTTAACCCAGGACGCCCGCGCGCAGGAAGACGAATCACACCGCAAATTGTTTTTGCTGCAGGTGGTGCAGCCGGGGCTGGCCGGATTGATGGACGGGTCGGTGTCCACCTTGGCGCCATTATTTGCGGCCGCGTTTGCTTCACACAAAAGCTGGGAAGCGTTTTTGGTGGGGTTAGCGGCGTCTATCGGAGCGGGAATTTCGATGGGGTTTGCGGAATCGCTATCCGATGACGGATCGTTGACCGGGCGCGGTTCGCCGTGGATTCGCGGGATAACTATCGGATTGATGACCACGGCGGGCGGGATCGGACACACGCTGCCGTTCCTGATTGACAACTTCCACATCGCCATGACCATTGCCGTGATTGTGGTGGCGGTGGAGTTGGCGACCATCGCGTACATTCGCCATCGCTACATGGACACTCCTTTTTTGCAGGCGGCGTTTCAGGTAATTGTCGGTGGCGTGCTGGTTTTTTTGACGGGATGGTTAATCGGTAGTTCGTAACTCCGAACAGCCTAGAGCTGGCCGCTGGCGCCGCCCCATTCTTCTGGCGCGACATCCGCGATCGTTTGAGAAAATTTCCAGCGGTGTCCAGCAAAGTCTTCCACGCTGTACTGGCGTTCTCCATACGGGTAATCCTCAGGCTCGCGCAGGAGCCGCGCTCCGCGCTGCTTGGCGCGTTCGTAGTGGGCGTTTACATTTTCGACGCGCACCAATACGGAATGGGCCTGGTCGACGACTCCGCCTCCGAGTTCGGTGACCACCATGGCGCCATCGCCGACATTTAGTTGCACGCGGTGGTTGGCAATGCGCAAACGCAGAGTAAATCCAAAAACATCGCAGAGCCAATCCACAGCCTGGCCTACGTCCGGGTAAGCGAGTTCAGGAATGACTGTAGAGCGGGGGATGGATCGGTTCGCCAGCATAATTTTTCTGGCCTCGCATGAGCAGAATAACCTAATCACTTTGCGCGGGTGCCGGAGCCGGTTGCCCCGGCGCTGCGTGGGTGCGCAGGCTTTGAATCCACGTTTGGAAGCGATCCATATAGATGTACACCACCGGCGTGGTGAACAGCGTGAGCATTTGGCTCAAAATCAATCCGCCGACGATGGTGATGCCGAGCGGCTGGCGCAACTCCGCGCCGACACCTTTGCCCAGCGCCAGCGGCAAAGCGCCCAGGAGGGCGGCCATGGTGGTCATTAAAATTGGCCGGAAGCGCAGCAGACACGCTTCGTAGATGGCTTCCACGGGCGACTTGTGCCCTTCTCTTTCGACTTGCACTGCAAAGTCAATCATCAAAATGGCGTTTTTCTTGACAATGCCAATCAGCAGGATAATTCCGATCAACGCGATGATGTTCAGATCCGATTTGATAAAGCGAATCGCCAGCAACGCGCCGATGCCTGCCGAGGGAATGGTGGAAAGAATGGTGATGGGATGAATGTAGCTTTCATACAAGATGCCCAGCACGATATAGACGGCGCCCAATGCAGTGAGAATCAAAACCGGTTCACTGGAGAGCGAATCCTGGAAGGCCTGCGCGGTGCCTTGAAAAGTGGCATGCACCGTGGCGGGAACTCCCAGCTGGCGTTGCGCGGCTTGAATGTGTTCGACGGCCGGGCCTAAGGAAGCACCCGGCGCAAGATTGAAAGACAGCGTGATGGCCGGAAAAACTCCCTGGTGATTTACGGATAGCGCGGTATTGGAGGGCTCGTAGTGCGCAAAGGCGCTGAGGGGAATTAATTTGCCCGCGTTAGAGGGCACGTAGATTAGCTTTAAAGCTTCCGGACCCTGCTGCGATTTGGGCGACACTTCCATGACCACGTGGTATTGATTCAGCCCTTTGTAAATATTGGAGACCTGGCGCTGCCCGAAGGCGTCGCCCAAGGTGTTGTCAATATCTTGAACGTTGACGCCCATGCGCGCAGCGGTATCGCGATCAATGACCAGCGAAGTTTCCAAGCCCTTCATCTGCTGGTCGGTGTTGATGTCGCGCAATTCAGGGAGCGTTTTCATCATAGCCATCAAGATGGGCGCCCAGTGGGTCAAGTCGTTCAGATTGTCGGCCTGCAAAGTGTATTGATATTGTGCTCCGCCGAAACGACCACCGACGCTCAGGTCCTGCACGGCCTGCAGAAATAGAGAGGCGCCGGGGATTCTTGCAGTTTTGCCGCGGATGCGCGCGATGACCTGGTCGGCGCTGAGCTTGCGTTCTTCGAGGGGCTTAAGTTGCGCGAACATGCGCGCGGTGCTGCCGCCGCTGCCCCCGCCGGTGAACGATGTGACGGTGTCTATGGCGGGATCGGCCAGCACCACATCGGTGAACTCGCGCATTTTTTGCGCCATGGCGGCAAAGGAAAGGTCCTGGTCACCTTGAATCAGTCCACTGATGCGTCCGGTATCCTGCTGGGGGAAAAATCCTTTGGGGGTGATGGCAAACAGATAGACGTTGAGGCAAACGGTGCCGATGGTGACGAGCAGGATTAAGAACTGATGCCGCAAAACCCATTTCAGGGAAAAATCGTACACACGCAGGAGGCGATTGAAGACGTTTTCCGAAAATTTATAGAGGCGGTTGTGGCGTCCGGTGTCGGGACGCAGGAAACGCGCACACATCATGGGTGTGGTGGTGAGGGAAATGAAGAGCGAAACGCCGATGGCCACGCTCAGCACAACCGCGAATTCGCGGAACAGGCGGCCTACGATGCCGCCCATGAGCAAAATAGGAATGAACACGGCGACGAGCGAGGTGCTCATGGAAATGACGGTGAAGCCGATTTCGCTGGCACCCTTCATAGCGGCATCGTAGGGAGTCATGCCGGCTTCGATGTGGCGGGCGATGTTTTCGATGACCACGATAGCGTCATCCACGACGAAACCGGTGCAGATGGTGAGGGCCATGAGAGATAAATTGTCGAGGCTGTAATTGCAGAGATACATGACGCCGAATGTGCCGATGAGCGAAAGAGGCACGGCCACACTAGGAATGATAGTGGCCCACACATTCCGCAAAAAAGCGAAGACCACAAAAATCACCAGGATGATGGAGATCACCAGGGCAATCTCTACGTCGTGGACGGAAGAACGAATGGTGATGGTGCGATCGATGATGGTGTTCAAATGCAGCGAGGGCGAAATGGAGGCGCGCAGGCGCGGCAGCTCGGCATTGATGCGATCTACGGTCTCGATCATGTTGGCGCCGGGCTGGCGAAAAATGGCCAGAATCACGCCCGGCTTGCCGCCTGAGAGGCCGAGGTTGCGGGTGTCTTCAACGGAATCGACGACTTCAGCGACATCCTGCAGGCGCAGCGAGGCGCCGGAATGACCGGCAATAATCAGCGGCTGGTATTCGTAGGCTTTGAAGAGCTGGTCGGTGTTGGCGATGTTCGTAGTTCGCTGGCCATCCGAAACAGAACCCTTGGCCAGGTTGGAGTTCGCGGACTGCAGAGCCTTGCGCACGGTTTCGAGGCTGACGCCGTAGCTGTTGAGCTGCGTGGGATTTACCTCCACGCGAACGGCCGGGCGCGAGCTGCCCCACACAAAGACCTGGCCGACGCCGTCCACCTGGGCAAGTTTCTGGGCGAGGATAGAGTCGGCAGCGTCGTAGATCTGCGGCGGCGGAATATTTTCGGAGGTGAGCGCCAGCAATAAAATGGGCGCGTCGGCGGGATTTACTTTGCGATAGGTAGGCTGGCCGGGCATGTCGGCGGGCAACTGGCTGCGCGCGGCGTTGATGGCGGCTTGCACGTCACGGGCAGCGGCGTTGATGTCGCGGTTCAAATCAAACTGCAGGGTAATGCCGGTGCTGCCGAGGCCGCTCGAAGAAGTCATCTGCGTAACGCCGGCGATGCGGCCGAACTGGCGCTCCAGCGGAGTAGCGACCGCCGAGGCCATGGTTTCCGGGCTGGCACCGGGCAGACCGGCGCCAACGGAAATGGTTGGAAAATCCACCTGGGGAAGCGGCGCAACGGGCAAAAATCTGAAAGCCGCCGCGCCAGACAAGAAAATCGCGAAAGTGATCAGCGCGGTGGCGACCGGCCTGCGGATGAATGGCGCGGAAAAGTTGGAAGAAAAATTCATGCGCTAATCTCCCGGAGCCGGATGCGGTGGCACGCCCGGATCTTCGTCGGGAGTGCGGTTGCCAATGTGGAATTCGAAGCGATGCGCCAGCCAGTCGAACGCCAGGTAAACGACCGGCGTAGTGTAGAGAGTAAGAAGCTGGCTCAAGATCAAACCGCCGACGATGGTGATTCCTAGCGGGCGGCGCAATTCGGCGCCGACCCCGGTGCCGAGCGCGAGCGGTAAGCCGGCGAGCAACGCCGCCATGGTGGTCATCATGATGGGGCGGAAACGCAGCAGGCAAGCCTCGTAAATGGCATCGAGCGGCGCTTTGCCTTCCTTGCGCTCGGCCTCCAGCGCAAAGTCAATCATCATGATGGCGTTTTTCTTGACGATGCCGATCAGCAGGATGATGCCGATCAATGCGATGACGCTGAATTCCGAGCGGCACAACAGCAAAGCGAGAATGGCGCCGACTCCCGCGGATGGCAAGGTGGACAAAATCGTGATGGGGTGAATGTAGCTCTCATACAAAACGCCCAGGACGATGTAAACGGTGATCAGCGCGGCGAGAATCAGGATGGGTTCGTTGGCCAGTGAATTTTGAAAGGCCGCGGCGGTGCCCTGGAAGGTGCCTTGCACGCTGGCAGGCATGTTCAAATCCTGCTTGACCTGGTTGATGGCGTTGACGGCGTCGCCGAGCGCCGCTTTGGGAGCGAGGTTGAACGAAAGGGTGACCACCGGGAATTGGCCCTGGTGATTCAGGGTGAGCGGGGTGGTGCCCGGCTCCATGCGGGTGAAAGCGCTTAGCGGAATCTGCTGCCCGGAAGAGGAGTGCACGTAAATATTTTTTAGTGAATCGGGATTCTGCTGGAATTGCGGATCCACTTCCATGACCACGTGATATTGATTGAGCTGCGTGAAGATCGTGGAGACCTGGCGCTGACCGAAGGCGTCGTAGAGAGTGTTGTCGATGTCCGCGGGCAAAACGCCGAGGCGCGATGCGGTGTCGCGATCGATGGTGAGAGTTGCGAGCAGTCCTTCGTTCTGTTGATCACTGGCGAGGTCGCGAACTTCCGGAATGGACTTTACCTTGTCCATGAATCGCGGCGTCCAGTAAGCCAATTCTTTCTGGTCCACGTCTTCCAGGGTGTATTGGAATTGCGTTCGGCTCACGCGGTCTTCCACGGTGAGATCCTGCACGGGCTGCATGAACAAAGAAATGCCATCCACTTTGGCGACTTGCGGCTGCAGACGGCGAATTACATCGCTGGCGTTCAGATCGCGTTGGTTGAGCGGCTTTAAATTAATCTGGATGCGGCCGCTGTTGAGTGTTGTGTTGGTGCCGTCTATGCCGATGAACGAAGAAAGGCTTTCCACCGCGGGATCTTTTAGGATGACATCGGCAAGCGCCAGCTGCCGTTGTTGCATGGCGGTGAAGGAGACGTCCTGCGGGCCTTCGGTCACACCCAGAATGACTCCCGTATCCTGCACGGGGAAAAATCCCTTGGGGATATAGATGTACAACAGGATGGTGGCGACCAGGGTGGCCACCGTAACCATCAGCGTAATCTTGCGATACTGCAGAACCGTTTTCAACGTGCGGCCATAGGCGGCGATTACCGCGTTAAAGGCATCTTCCGATTTGCGATAGAACCAGCTTTCCTCTTCCCTGCTGCGATGGCGCAAAAGTTTGGCGCACATCATGGGGGTGAGGGTGAGGGATACGAATGCGGAAACCAGGATGGTGACCGCCAGGGTGATGGCAAATTCGCGGAACAAGCGGCCGACGATGTCGCCCATGAAGAGCAGCGGAATCAAAACGGCGATGAGCGAAACCGTCAAAGACAAAATTGTGAAGCCGATTTGCTCGGCGCCTTTCAGCGCGGCTTCGAGGGGAGGCAGGCCTTCTTCTATGTAGCGTGTGATGTTTTCAATCATCACAATAGCGTCGTCCACCACGAAGCCGGTGCTGATGGTGAGGGCCATGAGGGACAAATTGTTCAAGCTGTAGCCCAGCAAATACATCACGCCGAAGGTGCCTACGATGGAAAGCGGCACAGCGAAGCTGGGAATGATGGTGGCGCGCAGGCTACGCAGAAATAGGAAAATGACCAGCACCACCAGGCCGATGGTCAGCATTAATTCGAACTGCACGTCCTCCACGGAAGCGCGGATGGTGGTGGTGCGGTCGGTGAGAATGTTTACGTGCACGGCCGCCGGCAGCGAGGCTTGAAGTTGCGGAAGGAGTTTTTTAATGCGATCCACTACGGCAATGATGTTGGCGCCGGGCTGCCGCTGAATGTTGAGAATAACCGCGGGATTTTTATCTGCCCATGCGGCTTGCCGAACGTTTTCGGCGCCGTCAATTATGGTGGCCACGTCGGTGAGCCGCACGGCCGCGCCGTTGCGATAAGCCACGATGATAGGGCGATAGCCTTCGCTAGAAAGGAGCTGATCATTCGCGCCGATGGTGTAGGCCTGATGCGGGCCATCGAACGTGCCTTTGGCCTGATCCACGTTGGCCTGGCTCAACGAAGTGCGCAGGTCTTCGAGGCTCAATCCATAGGACGCGAGCGCGGTAGGATTGGCCTGAATACGCACCGCGGGGCGCTGGCCGCCGCTGATGCTGACGAGTCCTACTCCGGTAAGCTGCGAAATTTTTTGTGCCAGCGTAGTGTCGGTAAGATCTTCGACTTTCGAAAGCGGCATGGAATCGGAAGTGAGCGCGAGAGTGAGGATGGGCGCGTCGGCGGGATTGATCTTGCTGTAAATCGGAGGGTTGGGCAGGCCTTGCGGCAAAAGATTGGAGGCGCCGTTGATGGCGGCCTGGACTTCCTGTTCGGCAATATCAATGTTGAGATCGAGGCCGAACTGCAGGGTGATGATGGAGCTTCCAAACGAGCTCGTGGAAGTCATCTGGTTCAGCCCAGGGATTTGGCCGAACTGGCGCTCCAGAGGAGCGGTAACGGAAGAAGCCATGACGTCCGGACTGGCACCCGGATAAAACGTCTGTACCTGAATGGTGGGGTAATCGACCTGCGGTAATGCAGAAACGGGCAACTGCCGGTAAGCAACAAAGCCCACCAGCAGAATGCCGACCATCAGCAGCGTGGTCGCCACCGGCCGCTGAATAAACGGCCGCGAGAGGTTCATCGCGTAGTTCCTCGAGACGCGCCTTGAACGGGAGGCGCTCCCTGCGGTTTGCTGTTGGGTGGCGGCGTGTTGCCAGAATTATCCGCACTGGCGCCAGCGGAACGCTTGCCGCCGCCGGGGCTGGGATTTACTTTGGTGCCGTCCTGCAATTTGTCCTGGCCATCAATGACCACGACTTCGCCCTGATTCAACCCTGAGCTGATGCCGACGCTGTCGTTGGTGGTCTGCACGATGGTGATGTTGTGGATCTTCGCGATGTTGGTGCTGTCCACGGCATAGACGTAGGTTCCTTGCGGGCCGCGTTGAATGGCGGCGGTGGGCACGATGGTCAGATTGCGCTTGGTATCCACCAACAGATGCACATTCACGAATTGATTGGGGAATAGCAAATTATTTTCGTTGGTGAACATGGCTTTCAATTTGTATGTGCCGGTGGTGGTGTCAATCTGATTGTCAATGCTGGCGAGCGTGCCGGAAGTGATCTTGGCGGTATTGTCGCGATCGAAGGCATCCACGGGAAGTTGTCCACCGGCGCGAAGCTTGGTCACCACCTGCGGCAATTGGTCCTGCGGCAAACTGAAAATTACGGAAATGGGCTGAAGCTGGGTAATCACGAGAAGCCCGCCCGGATCGCTCGCGTGGACCATGTTCCCGGCGTCCACTAAACGCAAGCCCACACGCCCGCTGATCGGTGCGGTAATGCGCGAGTAGGACAGTTGCAGCTTGGCGCTGTCAATGGTGGCCTGATCGGTTTTTATGGAGCCATCGAACTGGCCAACCTGGGCCGCCTGGGTATCCATCTGCTGTTTGGCGATGACGCCCTCGCCGTAGAGCAATTTGAAACGCTCGAGATTGGTTTCCGCGTCCTTGCGCTGGGCTTGATCCTTGGCCAAGGCACCTTCAGCCTGCTCCAGGATGACCTGGAAAGGGCGCGGATCAATTTGCGCGAGCACATCACCCTGGTGAACGAACTGGCCTTCTTTGAAGGCCACGCTAACGAGTTGACCGTCCACGCGGCTGTGTACCGTGACGGTGTTGAATGCGGTTACCGTGCCAAGCCCGGTGAAATAGACGGGCAGATCGCCGTGCTGCGCGGTGGCCACCACAACGGGGATGACCGGAGCGCCGCCAGCACCGCCCCTGCCACCCTTACCGCCACCGGCACCGCCCGGAGCGTTGGCACCGGCGTTCTTGCTTTCCGCTTCGGCTTTATTGTGCGAGCCGCGGTAATACCAGATGGCGATAACCAACACGCCCACGACCAATAACCACAGCCACCAACGATTTTTCGCCGGCGGCGCGCTGACACCAACTCTTTCGGGAGCAGCGGGCTTGTTCAGCTCCGTGGATTCAAAATGCGCCATTCAATTACTCCTAAGAGATTCGTGATACAAAGTCCAGATTCCGTTCGCTCAGAGCACCAGGTGAACGCAGTTTCGCCGCTACGGACGATAGGGCAGCGTACCGAAAAAGAGGTTCTACGACTAGATAAGACGGCTTTTAAACACAAAAGGTTACGGACTTCCTGACCGCTCCACCGGGGGGCGTTGGAGAGGAAGAATGCCGCGGGACATTGCAAATTACCAACTTGGCCGGTGCACAAACGGGTTGGAAATCGTAGACTAGCGCGGAACCCAGCCAGATATTGTGCTGTAGTGAACGTTGGCAGCGAATATGCCGAACGCCAAACGGGCAGGAGAAAAAATGCTGCGAGGAGTCATTTTAGGAATTGTGCTGGGAATCTTGCTGGTCATGGCCAGTGTGTATTTTTATTTCTCGACGGGCAGGGCCCCGGTGGCGGTAACTGACCCTGCCATGCCGTTTGAACACACCTTGGCGCGCATGGGGTTGCACGCCTATATGGACAAGCAGCCGCATCTGGAGCCACAGGTTCCCGCGGATGAGCCGAACTTTCTGGCGGGAGCGCAAGTGTACAAACAGAATTGCGCGGCGTGCCACGGGTTGCCGGGTGAACCCAAAACCAATATTGCCGAAGGCATGGCGCCGGACCCGCCGCAACTGTTTCACGGAAAGGGCGTCACCGATGACGAACCCTGGGAGACGTACTGGACCGCCGCGAATGGCATTCGCATGACCGGGATGCCAGGTTTCAAGGGGCGATTGAGCGACACGCAACTTTGGCAGGTGACCATGCTGGTGAAGGGTGCCGACAAAATTTCCGCGGCAGTGAAATCGGCACTGATGCGGAATGAAGTTCCGGGTTCGCCTACGACGCTGCCGGCAACATCCCCGGTGAACTCGCCCGGGGCTCCTATTCAGTAGTCACTGGCGGCGAATATCGGTCAAGTTGTCGGCGTTTCTTAACTCTGGAAAACGCCAGGCCCATAACGCGGTCACAATCAAGGTGCCCATCCCGCCCAATACCACCGCCGGAACGGTGCCGAACCAGTGGGCAGTGAGGCCGGATTCGAACTGGCCGAATTCGTTAGAGGCGCCGATGAAAATCATGTCCACGGCGTTGACGCGACCGCGCATTTCGTCGGGTGTAGCCACCTGAATCAGCGTGCCGCGCACGATGACGCTGACCATGTCGGTAGCCCCGACCATTACGAGCGCCAGCAAAGACATGACCAGGTTGTGGGAGATGCCAAAAACGACCGTGAACACGCCGAAGGCGGCCACGCACCACAGCATGGTCTGCCCGGCTTTGCGCCGCATCGGACGGTAAGCAAGGAATAAGGCCATGGATGCCGCGCCCACGGCCGGCGCGCTTCGCAATAGTCCAAGGCCCCACGGCCCGGTCATCAGGATTTCCCGCGCGTAAACCGGAAGCAACGCCACCGCGCCGCCCAGCAATACCGCGAAGAGATCGAGCGAGATTGAGCCAAGAATTAATTTCTCGCGCCAGATGTAGTGAAAGCCGGCCAGAACGGTGGACAGGTTGATGGGTTCGCGGGGGCGAGCTTTGACCTCTGATTTGAGACGCAAGGTGGCCAGCACGCCGATCGTAGAGACTACCGCTGCTGCTCCATATACGAAGGCCGGGCCCTGAAACGCGGCGTAGGCTACACCGCCAACCGCGGGTCCCAGGATCGTGCCGGCCTGGAAAACGCTGGAAGCCCAGGCGACCGCGCTGGGAAAATGATTTTCGGGAACGAGTTGGGGCAGGATCGCGCGGCTGACCGGTCCGTTGAAGGAACGCACTACGCCGATGAGAACGAGGACGCAGTAGATGGGCGCGACCGAACGCTGCCCGCGCACGGCTACCAGTAGCAGCAAGGTGGAGCACAGCACGTGCCCGCAGTAGCACATCACCAGCACGATGCGACGATTGAAGCGATCGACCACGTGCCCTGAAACCAGGAACAGCAGTATGCCCGGAAGAAATTGTGCCAGGCCTACGAGGCCCAGATCGAGCGGGCGCTTGGTGATTTCGTATATCTGCCAACCCACCGCCACCGACTGCATTTCCAATGCCAGCACCACGCAGAAGCGTGCGATCTGGAACAACCGGAAATTGCGAAAGCTGAAAACCGCGAAGCCTGCCGATTTTTTCTGTTCCCGCGAAGTTGGCGGCGCTGGTGGGAGCGAGGTCTGCTGCGGCATCTGAACTACTTTGCCACAAAGTTAAAACTCAAGTGTTATGCGCCGCTCTGGGGATGCACCCGGCGCATGATTTCCTCCACGATTTGCGTCGGAGTGTGATCGATGTCCACAGTGACGACATTGGCGGGCTCCTCCAGCGTGGCCAGTTGGCTGGCGATCAGAGATTCTCCGGCAAAGTGGCCTGTTCTTTCCTGTACGCGCGAGGCGATTAACGCGGGTGTGCCGTGCAGGTAGATTATTTTGACTTGGGTGGAAAAATTCGGCGCGCTGGTGTCGGGACCCAGTAAAAAATCGCGATAACTTTGCTTGAGGGCCGAGCAGGTGATCACGCCGTTCTGGTTTGCCGCAGCCCAGCGCAGCATCTGGGCCCTGATGGCGGCCAGCCACGGAGCGCGGTCGGCGTCTGTAAGAGCAACGCCCTGGTGCATTTTTTCTTTGTTGGCCGCGGAATGAAAATCATCGGCGTCGGCAAAGGGCCACTTGAGTCGGTTAGCCAGGAGCTCGCCGATGGTGGTCTTCCCTGACCCGGTGATACCCATAATGAGAATGATCATTGTTGAGAGTCAACATTCCGAAACGTGTAGAGAATCGCTGTCCTGGGTAGCGCGGCACACCCGTTCAATACAGTACAGCGGCGACATCGCATCACGGCCCACAATTTCTGCTCAGCAGATATTGTGTGATAGAAAGGACCATCATGCCTAACGATTCGCATCAACGCGCCGCAGAGTTTCACGAGCAGGCCGCTCACGCGCACCGAGCTGCCGCTGTTCACCATGGAAAAGAAGACCACCAAACCGGCAACGAGCATTCCCGGCAAGCCATGGAGTTTGCCAACAAGGCCCACCAGGCCTCGCTAAACGCGCATCAGAAGTCGCAGAATGCGGCGCAGAAGGCCGGCAAGTAGGCAAGGCAGGCCGTCATAAATTAAAAACGCCGGCCCATGCGGCCGGCGCTTCTAACTCAAATCTTATTTGTAGGAACTATGGCAAGCCGACCGGGGGGTTACCGAGGTTCCCACCATTTCCGCCGCCGGCGCTGCCGCCCGTGCCGTTCCCTCCTCCACCACTGCCGCCGCGGCCACCTGACGACGCGCTGCCGGATCCGCCACTGCCACCGTTTGAACCGCTACCGGCGCCGGCGGAACCGCTGCCGCCTCCATTACCCGCACTTCCACCTCCGCCCGAAGAACTTCCCGAAACAAAGTCACCGGTCTTTTTCAGTTGACCGGATGTCGCGGTTCCCAACAGACGGATGGCCCCAATTACGAGAAGACCAACGAGTACGATAAGAAGCGCGTACTCGGTACTGGCTTCACCTGTTTCTTTTCGCGAACGCCGGGGGAGAGCTCGCATGTCGTTCACCTTGCTTTAAATGGTCCGCCTGGGCGGGCCCGAGCTGCAAAGTATAGATATACGACTTTATTATGAATGGAACAAGTGGCAACGAAAAAAAAGCCATTAACAAAAGTTGTTTTGTGCTGCGGGTTCGAGTCAGGCTTCTTCGGGCGGCCGCACTTTGCGGAACGAATAATAAAGAAGAATGTCGTAAATTATCTTCAGCCCTCCCGCCAGAAAAAAAGGCACGCTAATCAGTGCTGGCCGCGCAAAAAGAAAACCTGCCAACAAGGGGCTGATGGCCGCACCGGTGGTGCGCGCTACTCCAGTGATGCCACCGGCGGCGGAGCGCTCCTCGGGGGGAACAACCGCCATGGTGTAGGACTGCCGCGCCGGGACATCCATCTGGCTGATGCTGAAACGCGCGAGCAGAGCGGCAATGGCCAGGGGGAGCGTGGGCATCAGCGGCACGAGAATCAGCAGGACGTTTGAAGGAAAATGCGTAAAGACCATGGTGCGCACCAGGCCGATGCGTGCCGCGAGTTTGGATGCCAGCAGCGCGGAGATTCCCGCGAAAACGTTGGCCCAGAAAAAAATTGCGCCCAGCGTCACGGGCTTCACGCCGAAGCGCAGATAGAACCAGTAGGCGGCGAAGCTCTGGACCACGAAGCCACCGGCGAAAGAATCGAGCGCGAAGAGGCTGGAAAGTTTGGCGATGACGCCGCGCGAGTGGGGGACACCAAAGAAACTTCGTTTCGCTGATGGATCGTTAGCTTGTGCCGAGATCTCTACAGCTTTTGACAGACGCATGAAAATGACAACGAGCAGAAGCCCGATGGCGGCATACAAGATCACCACCATGCGATAGCTACCAACGGTACTGACGGAAGAGTGCTGCAGTGCTTGCGCCAGTCCGCCGCCTGCCAGTGCGCCGAGCGCGGTGGCTACAGAACCGGCGAGGGTGTACCAGGCAAAGACTTCGGTGCGCGCGTTTCCTGGCAGAATGTGGGAAAGAGAAGCCTGTTCGATGGAGAGGAATGGGCCGACTTCATTGCCGCTGGGGCTGATGACGCCAATGGTGCCGGCGATAATCAGGAACAGGAAATTGTGCGTGGACGCAAAGGCCACTCCTGCGGCCGCCATGAGCACCGCGCCAATGATCAACATGCGGCGGCGGCCGATGCGGTCGGCACGCGTGGTGAGGTACAGCGAAACCACGATGTCGCCGGCCAGCGTCAGGCTGAAGATGAGCCCGGTCTGCGACTCGGTCAGTCCCAAGCTCACAAGGTAAAAAACCAAAATTACCGACAACGAGCCGTAAGCGAAAAGGCGCGCGGCGCGTGTGAGGAACAAAAGCCATCCGTCGCTGTTCAGGGAACGAAGCGCCTTGGGGATAAAATTGATCATGGACGCGGCGCGCGGAAGTGCTGCGCGTGAGTTCGCGCAATGACAAACGCGTATTCGCATTATCTAGGAAAAACGAGAGTAAGCCGAATCGTGCGGTGGAAAAGAAAAGCGGCGTTGGCCGGGCGGATCACGCGCGGCCATCGCCGGAAGTTTGTTTAGCGATTCAGTTCAACAACCTATTTAAAAGGAACGTATCTCCAGAAGTCATTGAGATAGCCGTCGCCTGAAGCGCTGGTGGAGTCGTAACCCTGGCCACCAAAGAGCCAGGATTCGCCCTGGGTGTCTATCCAGCTCATCGCACCTCTGCGAGCGCCGGGTGTCCAGTCCACCTTCGTGAAGTAAGGGCGTTTGCCGTCGAAATAAATACCGTTCTGGTTGCCGGTATTGGAGCCTTTCACCCACGTCCATACGCCGGGCTGTGTCGGATTCGTGGAATTGGGAGTGTAAGCCCACAGGTCATTCAGGTACCCGTTCCCGTGGGTTCCATTAGCATCAAGTCCCCAGCCTCCCAACAACCACAGATTGCCGGACTGATCGGTCCAGGCAGCCGGTCCCCAACGGGAACCTGGCGTGGTGCTGGCGGTGCCGGGATTTATGCCTACAGTTCCTGCTGCGCTAGAAATATTGGCGGCGCCGATGGACGGCGCAACTCCGTAAACTCCGTCCTGATTTGCAGCCGTGGATCCAGTGACCCAAGTCCACTGATTGCTGGTGATGTCGTATTCCCAGAGGTCGTTGAGAACCCCGTTGGCCGTTCCGGTAGCGTCATTACCCTCGCCGCCGAACAGCCACAGATTTCCCGCAGCATCCTTCCAGGCGGCGGCAGTTTGCCGGGAGCCGGGAGTGTTGGTCGCTGCCTTGGTTCCCTGCGCTCCATAAACGCCATTGTGGTTGATGGTGTCTGATCCGGTCACGGATGCGGAAACGAAAACCCAATTCCCGCCCGTAAATTTCCAGAGATCGTTCAAGAGTCCAAGCTGACCATTCTTGTCGTAACCGAAGCCTCCGAACAACCAGAAGTTTCCGGAATTGTCGGTCCAAAAGGCGGGACTCCATCTTGCGCCGGGCGTGAGTGCTCCCGGTGCGCCGGTGTAGACCCCTCCTTGATTATTTATGTTGGTGCCGCTGACCCAAGTCCACTGACCAGTGGCCGGGCTTAAACGCCACAAGTCATTCAGCAGTCCCAGGCCATTCGACGAAGCGCCCTGTCCGCCGAAGAGCCAGAAATTCCCAGAGCCGTCCTGCCACGTGGCGGAACCCCAACGCCCGCCGGGAAGGTTGGCAGTAGAAGGCGTGCCTTTTACGCCGTATAAGCCGACGGTATCCTCGTTCTGGGCAACCGGGAAGGCCCCGGCTACGGGTGCTTCAGTGAGTGTCCAGTCGCAGAAATCTCCTATCACTTTAAGCTGGCATTTCCAAAGGTCATTCAAAAATCCAGGTTGGCTGTCCGGGGAAGTATTCCCTGATAACTCGAAGCCGAAACCTCCGAACAACCAGAGAGTATTCGTCGAATCGATCCAGGTCGCGCCAGAATCCCGGCCACCGGGTATGTTGGTAAAGGGATTGGGTGGAGTAGTCGGTGGGACCGTAGGAATTGCGAATGTGCCGTAATTCTGGGCGACGTTGGTGCCGGCTACTTTGGTGCCGCCGATGAAGGTCCAATCGTCATGCCCGCAATCCACCAGGACGTCGCTGATGTCCGCGTTCGTGACTACGCCGGAGAAATCCCAGCGCGTGCAGGAAGTAGACTGAGTGGAAGGAAAGCTGATTTCTGTAATGAAATAAGCGCCGCCCTGAGCCACTTGCGTTGCGAAAGAGAAAGGTCCGTTCTGAGTGATGATCTTGTTGTCGCCACCGTTGTTCTGCAGCTGATAGCTATTGTCCGTGAGCGGGCTGTTAGGCGGAGGTGGGGGCGGACCAAGTAGCCCAACTACAGTTCCGCCAATATTAAATGTCACGGCTTTGCAGGTGACCGCTACGGTCGTTACATTGGCAGTAACCGTACCGCTCCCGGTTCCAGGGGTGACCGTGCAGCTCTGCGCCGGGCCAGCGGGTTGCGTGAGAACTGTTACGGCGTAGGTACTGCCGGTAGCTACGGGATGCGCAAATGTGAAAGCGCCGTTGGCGGTGATGGTGAGGTTGTCGCCGCCACTATTTTGGAGAACGAGGCCGGTGCCTACAACGCCGGTGACCGTGCCGCCCACCGTAAAGCTAGCGACGCAACTAACGTCCGCGTTGGTGACATCTGAAGAAGCGGCGCCGGAGGCGTTCGTGACGGTGCAAAGTTGCGGCGGGGCAGTGGGTTGCGTCAATACGGTAACTGCGTATGCACCGGTCACCTTGGTCTGAAACATATAAGTTCCGTTGGCAGTGACCGTGAGGCTGTCGCCGCCGTTATCCTGCAACACCAGGCCTGTGCCTGAGAGGCCGGAAACTGTTCCGCTGACCGAATGGGGAGTTGTGCTGCCGCCGCCACCGCCACCGCCGCTGTCGGGCGTGTGAACGCCGCTGCACGCAGTGACTAACAGCGAGGTACCTAACAGCATGGCAAGACGGAACCGGCTGGTGATCGAGCTCATAAAAAGTATTGCTCCTGTGATATTTGGCCTATCAAATCGTAGACGGCGGGATTCGCTGCGCACGACTTTGTCAAAACTAAAGGCCCTAAAATTTGAGCGCTGAGCGCAGCTTGGCCGAAAATTTTGGCCAGGCCGTCGGTTCATCCACCTTACCCTTGGACCAATTGGCTGAACCTCTAATTTTTCGCGTAATTGCACAACCAGCTAACATCGGATAGGAACCGCTGTGAACGGATTGGATTTGGGGGGTGACGGACGGGATGAACCGGCGAGATTTAAGAGGTTTTGTTGTTACCTGGCGGGGATGGAAGACCCCCGGCGAATACTCACTCCCGAGGCTTGTTGACCGGTAGCGCGTCTTGAATTGGCGTGCCCGCTTGGGGCACCACGGCACCGTAGTTCTGGCCCAGCAGGGCGGCGACCGTCGCGGCGATCTGCGATTGCGTGATGGTACTGGTATTGATCCGTTCTCCGAGCGGCGGAGTGTCCGGGCCGATGACCGCGACCCAAATATTCTCGGAGCCCTGCTGTTCGTGGCCGTGTTCTTTCCATTCGTCGAGCCCGGAGCCGCGCCCATGGTCGGTGGTAAGAATGAACGTGGTGCGGTCCTTGTATGCGGGAATCGCCTGCATGGTGTTCCAGAGTTGCTCCACGAAGTGGTCGAATCCATGTGCGCTTTCGAGTACCAAATCGTAGCGTCCGGAGTGCGCCCAGTTGTCGGTCTCTCCGTAGCCCACGAAAAGAAGACGCGGGCGATGAGTTTTCAAATGATCGAGCAGCGTAATTTGCAAAAAGGCATCGTAGACGTCTTCGTCGTCTAGTTTCGTGGTGCTGCGATAAAGTTCGTTAATGAGCTGCTGGCGTGGCTCAGAGCTCAGCGCTGGATACGGTGGCGCCCAACCTACGTGGATGGGCAGATGGCTACGCGACTGGTTGAAGATATCTTTGAAGGTCTCCCAAGTAGCAAAAACTTCCACCTTGCCGCGAAAATCGGGCCGCTTGTTAAGCCATTCAAACACGGTGGTATTGGGATTCGGTCCAAATTCGTTGGAGTTGATGCGGGGGTCGGCGACTCCGGTGAGAATTTCATTGTACCCGGGATAAGAAAACGCGAAGGGATTGGTGACGCGGGCAATGCTGCCTTTGTTCGGATTGCCGAAAATCTGTCCGTGCTCTGCAATGGAGGACCAAATGAATGGGAAAAGTGCCTTGCGGCGTTCTTCGGGCGTGTTCCGCCACCAGGTTTTTTGCAAGTACGCGGGTTTGGCCCAGTTGCCGCCATGTTCGGTGGTGAGGAGTTCGCGGTCAGCGCCGGTGAAAATTTCCTGCCAACGGAGGCCGTCGGAAATGATCAAAACGACGGTTCTCGTTTTCAGAACTGTCGAAGCTTGCGGGTTCGCAACTCGCGCGCTGAAGACGCAGGACAGCAAGAAGGTAGCCGCAATGATGTGAGTCCTGTGTTTCATCGGCGAATTTCCTCGCATCGGCTCAGAAACTATATCGCAACCCGAACTGCATGACACGGGGCTTGGTGAGGGTCTGGGTAAATTCGCGGAGGGTGGCGGAGTAGAAAAGATAGTTGCTGTGGGTCCCGACGTCAAAACGCACAGCGTTGAGTTCTAGACTCTGGATTTCCAGACGCCTGATTGTTCTCTGGATGTGAGACGTTGCGTCAATCACGGCCGCGACAGAACATCCGGCAGGACGATGACCTTGATCTCGACTGGTGGTTATTGAAAAATAGCGGACGGGCCTGTAAGCCGGATTCTGTGCGGCGTTGCAACGCGCATGGCGCGCTGCAAACCGCGGCAATCATTCCTCTAGGTCCCGGTTCGCACCGGGACTCCAGCAGCCTACCCGAGGGTTTTCCATTCACGCGGCTTGCGCCGCATGAATGGAGCGCGTTCGTTTACGAACGACGCTCAATGAGCCGGGCCAGCTCTCCCCTCCTATTTGGCCTTGCACCACGCGGGGTTTTCCGTGCCCTCGCCATTGCTGACGAAGCGGTGGGCTCTTACCCCACCTTTTCACCCTTACCAACGATACGAGCAGTGTGAGACGTCTCGCAGGTTTCCCTGCGCGATGCCACCGTGCTGCGCTTCGCCGGCGGTTTAATTTTCTGTGGCACTATCCGTGGCTTCGCCTTGCGGAGAAGCCCCCTGGCGTTACCAGGCGCGTTGCCCTGTCAAGAGTTCTGGCGAGATTGCGCTCGCCACGCCTCAGGACGGTGTCCGGACTTTCCTCCCGCTACTGCACCTTGCGGCCCAGCAGCCAGCGATTACCCAGCCCGCCCGCTGATCTAAGTATAACGCGTGAGTGTAAGAACCTCCTTGTAGGTTTTTTGACCGTCCAAGAAGCTAGAGATTATCGAGTGGCGCAAGTAGTGCAACAAACTACACTGGAGGGCGTGCCGTTATCGGATCTCGAGAAGCGCATAATGTATTTCACTGAGAGTGAAGATGCGATCGAAAACCCCCATCGTGTTGAACGCGGAATTTGAGGCCCAATACGACACGGAAGAATATGAAAGCCAACTCCGTGTGCTGTTCCAGGCTGCCCACCAAAGGTTACGGAAAAAGGAATTCCATCAACATCGACAACTGGAAAGAGTGTGTCCGCTTCCTCAAAACAGGCGAGTACTACAGTCTGGTTCTCGGCGACTGATGGTTTTTTAGAAAAGCCTCAGTGGAATTCATATATTCGGCGGGCACAACGTGAATACAGCAGAAAATTGGCCGCGTATCGCGGTTATCGGCGCGGGAGCGGTCGGCGGATACTTTGGCGGAATGCTGGCGCGCGCGGGTGCGCCCGTCACCATGGTCGGGCGCCCTGCGTTTGTTGAAGCTGTAAATAAAGATGGACTCCTTCTCGACACGCTGCAATTTCAAGACACTGTCCGGGTGCAAGCGTCCACGGAACTTTCCGCGGCGGCCGGAGCCGACGTTGTTCTCTTCTGTGTGAAGACTACTGATAATGCTGCTACTGCGCGGGGGTTGGCTCCATTGCTGGCTCCGAGCGTATTGGTCGTCAGCTTTCAGAACGGCGTAGACAATGTCGAGCAGATTCGCGCCGCCGCGAACCTGGACGCGTTGCCGGCGGTCGTATATATCGGAGTCTCGGTGCCTGAGCCGGGAAAAATCAAGCATGCCGGCCGCGGAGATCTGGTGTTCGGGCCCAGGAGCGACAAAACCGAAGGACTTGCTGCGCTCTTCGAACGCGCCGGCGTTCCCGGCCGCATCTCTGACAACATGGCCGGCGAATTGTGGACCAAGCTGCTGTGGAATTGCGCGCTCAACGCCATTTCTGCGCTGGGGCGCGTGAAGTACGGGCAAATCGCGGCCAGCGCCGAGGCGCGTCGCGTGGTGCGATCCTGTGTGGAGGAATTTTGGGCGGTCGCCGGCGCTGCGGGCATCCGCTTTCCCGATTTGCAAGACGTAGACGCAGCCTTCGCTGGAGCTTGCAAGATTGCTATGCAAATGTCCGGGGCGCTTTCTTCCACCGCGCAGGACATACTCCGCGGCAAGCGCACGGAAATTGATTCGCTGAATGGTTACATTTCGAAACGCGGTGCCGAGTTGGGAGTGCCCACGCCAGTCAATCACGCGTTGTATACGATGATCAAGTTGCTCGAAGGCCGCTAGCCTTTTCCGAGCAGTTTTTCAAATTCTTTTTCGCTGAGGATAGGGACGCCGAGCGACTTGGCTTTGTCGTGTTTTGAACCGGGGTCGGTGCCGACGACCACGTAGTTGGTTTTTTTGCTGACCGAACCGGAAATTGTACCGCCATGCTGCTTGACGAGCTCGGCGGCGTCTTCGCGACTGCGGTTGGCCAGACCGCCGGTGAACACGAAGGATTTCCCGGCGAATTTGTCGCTCTTGATTTCCCGTTTCTCCATGGTGGGATGCACGCCGGCCTTGCTCAATTTTTTGATGAGCTGGCGGTTCGCGGGCTCGGAAAAGAATTCGGTAATAGCTGCGGCCACTTTTGGTCCTACCTCGGCAACTTCTTCCAACTGCTCCGGGGTCGCGCCGGCGAGTTCTTCGAGTGAAGTAAAGTGCCCGGCCAGCAATTCGCCGGTGCGTTCGCCGACAAAGCTGATGCCCAGCGCGTAAATGAGACGCGCCAGACTGGCTTTTTTGCTGGCGGAAATTTCATCCAACAAATTTTGCGCGGACTTTTCCGCGAAACGCTCCAGCGCGATCAACTTGTCGAGCTTCAGCAGATACAAATCGGCCACGTCACGCACCAGGCCCTGTTCGATCAGCTGATCCACGATTTTTTCGCCGAGGCCATCAATATTCATGGCATGGCGGCTGGCGAAGTGCAGTAACGATTCCCTTCTCTTCGCGGGGCATGCGGAATTCACGCAACGATAGGCCACGGTGTCGGGAGCTTTGTGAATGGTGCTGCCGCATTCTGGACATTTCTCGGGTATGTGAAACGGGCGACGATCTTTCGCCTGCTTCACAACTTTAAGCACGTGTGGGATCACTTCGCCGGCGCGCTCCACCAGCACGGTGTCGCCGATTTGCACGCCGAGGCGATCGATTTCGTCCATGTTGTGCAAGGTGGAGCGGCTTACGGTTACTCCGCCGACCTGCACGGGTTCGAGCACGGCCACAGGAGTCAGCGTCCCGGTGCGCCCAACGTTCACGATGATGTCTTTGACTACCGTGTTTTCCTGGCGTGCGGGATATTTATAGGCAATCGCCCAGCGCGGAGCTTTCGCCGTGTAACCCAGCTCGTTTTGTATGGGGATGGAATTTACTTTCACCACCACGCCATCAATTTCGTAAGCTAGTTTTTCGCGCTTGTCCTCCCAATGCGTGCAATAGCTCAAAACATTTTCTATACCGTCGCAGAGCTTCCAGTCCGCCGAGGCGCGGAAGTGCATCTCTTTCAGCGCCTGCAAGGATTCGGAAAGTGTAGTGAACGGTGACTTGCCGTCCACCAGTAAATAGTAGGCGAAAAATTCCAGGCGCCGCGATGCGGTGATAGCGGCGTCCAACACACGCACGCCGCCAGCCGCGGCGTTCCGGGGATTCGCGAAAATCTTGCCGCCGGACAATTCTTGTTGGCGATTTAATTCCACGAAAGATTTCTTGGGCATGACCACTTCACCGCGCACCTCGAAAGTGGAGGGAAGTTTCACTCTTTTAAACACCGCGGGATCCACGCGCAGCGGCACGGAACGAATGGTCTTTACGTTAGGCGTAACATCTTCACCGGTGCGCCCGTCGCCGCGGGTGAGTCCCCGTGCCAGCGCGCCACCGGCGTATTGCAGCGAAATGCTCAGGCCATCGAATTTGTGCTCCGCGATGTACTGAATCTTTTCGCGGCCGCTGCTCTCGCGCACACGGCGGTCGAATTCGCCGAGCGCTTCGTACGAAAAGGCGTTGTCCAAGCTCAACATCGGCCGGGCGTGCTGCACGGTCTGAAACCCCGCTCGAGGGGCGCCGCCCACGCGCACGGTGGGAGAATCGAGGGTGACCAGTTCCGGATGCGCGGTCTCCAATTCCTTAAGCTTGTTCATCAAACGGTCGTAGGCCGCGTCGGAAATCTCCGGATCGTCGGCCACGTAATAGCGATATTCGTGGTGGCGCAACTTTTCCCGGAGGTCTTCGATTTCGTTTTTTACCGCAGCACCGGCGCGAGCCATGTGATCCTCGCCATGAAATTGACAGAAGAGAAATACAGCGTTGGCTTCTACATTATATAGAATGAACTGACTCTCACGGACTGCACAATCAATGATCACTGGCCGGCAAAACGCGCTTTTGATTCACAACCCCAACGCCGGGCATGGCGGCGCGCGGCGGCGTGTCCTGCTCGACGAAGCGCGCAGTATTTTTGCCGCCAGCGGCATCGAAGCGGAGCTGGCCGAAACCAAAGGGCCGGGTGACGCCACCGAAATCGCGCACCGCGCCACTGTGGAGCGCCGCCAGTTGGTCATCGCCTGCGGAGGAGACGGCACCCTGAATGAAGTCGTGAACGGACTTGCCGGCCATTCGAATGGCCACCGCGTGCCGTTGGCATTGCTGCCCGCTGGCACCGCCAACATTTTTGCCAAGGAACTGACGCTACCCTGGGACATTCCCAGTGCCGCTCGTAGGCTGATTCGTGGAAGCGTGGTAGACATCGCGCTGGGCTTGGCGACGCCTGTGCACGAGCCCGCCAAGCAAAAATATTTTCTGAGCGTCGCGGGCGCCGGGCCGGACGGCATGATCGTGTACTCCATCGATCTGGAACTGAAAGCCCGACTGGGCATCCTGGCGTACTGGTGGCAGGGCGCGCGCGAAGTTTTCCGCTACAAGTTTCCGCATTTTCGCGTGACCATCGGCGGACAGTGGGAAGATTCGTCGCTGGTCGTCGTAGGGCGTACCAAGCATTATGGCGGTCCTTTTAAGATCACTACGCTGGCCGATTTGTATGAAGACAAATTTGAAGTGATGACCCTGAACACGCGCAGCGGATTCCGCTACCTGAGCTATCTGCCGAGCCTGTGGATGGAGAAACTGCGCGGCACGAACGGCGTGTTTTTTTCCAAGACAGATTCGCTACTGTGTGAGCCTCTGGACGACAGCCCGGTCTACGCGCAAGTGGATGGCGAGCCGCTCGGTCGATTACCTGTGAAATTCAAAATTGTACCGGCGGCGTTGAAATTGCTGATTCCCGAGATTGCCGCCAACTAAAGTTAAAATGGGCAGCGTCTTGAGCCGACAGTAACTCCGACCTGACTCTTATGGACATGGCCACTCACGCCCTGGCTTCGCTAGCGTTGTCTCGCGCGGTTTATCCGCGTGCACCAAAACGCTTGTGGCTATGCACCATTTCCGCGGGAGTTGTCGCGGACGTGGACGAATTCAGCGCCGTCGCCGGTCCTTCGACGTATCTGGCGTGGCACCGAACCTATACCCATTCCCTGCTGACCACGGTGTTGGTCAGCGCCATCCTGGCCCTGGTCTATCGCGGCTGGGCTTCTTCAGATCTCCGCGCGCGATTACCACTTCCGACAGTTTTTATCGCAACGTTGCTGATGCAGTGGTTGCATCTGGCGATGGATGCGGCGCAATGGCAGGGTGTGCAATTGTTGTGGCCCTTCAATCCGTCGCGATTTGCCGCTGACTGGCTGCCGTCGATTGATCCCTGGATCATTACCATCCTCATCGCTGCCGTGGCCTTGCCGGAATTCTTTCATTTAATTGGCTCGGAGATCGGAGCAAAGGACAAGAGTCCGCGGGGCTTTGTGGGTGCCATTCTCGGATTGAGTCTTCTCGGTGTTTACGTTGGTTTGCGTGCTGATTTTCATTCCGCCGCAGTCGCCCAATTACAAAATCGCGCTTACGTCGGTGAATCACCCAGAAAAGTTGCCGCTTTTTCGGAATTCACCTCGCTCGTCAGCTGGCGCGGCTTGGCTGAAACTGAGAGTGCTCTACATAAAGTCACCGTGCGCATCAATGCTCCGCGTGGCGCGGCCTTGGACCTGGGCACAAATTTATTCAAGCCGGAACCGAGCGCGTTGCTGCAAGCGGCCCAAGAGACGGAATCCGCGAAGCGTTTTCTGCGGGTGGCACGATTTCCGCGAGCCGTCGTGCAAAAAATGGATGTGGGAATGGAGATTCAGATTCGCGATCTGATCTATGCGGCAGCAGGTGGAACGAATCGTGAACCAATGTCGACAGTGGATTTCGATCCGGCGGGCAGGGTTGTTTCGGAAGGCATCGTTTGGACTGGTCGCGATGCGTCGCGTTGAGCCCCGCGCCAAACAAGTGTTTCACTTCGCGGGCGGATCGTCGTACGGATGCTTGGCACGCAAAATAAGTTGCGACAGACCGTAGCTGATCGTGACCAGCAGGACTATAGCGACGGCCACGTTAAACTTGTGCCGGCCGAGAAATGGCAGCGCGTCGTTGCCATAGCGCACCGCGAGATAGCCAATGCCGAAGTATCGAAACAATCGCGCCAATCCAATCGCCATCGCGAAACTGGCTAGCGGCATCTTGAATACTCCACCCGCAAACACAAAGAATTTGAATGGCGTAGGGGGCGGAAGCAGCGCGGCAGCCAGCATGCCTCCGAATCCGTTACGCTCCACCCAGTGGCGCACCGCGCCTCCATGTCGCCCCGCTTTGCTATGAAAAAATGCTTCGCCGCCTTTGCGCGCGATGAAATACAGCAGGATGCATCCGAGCGTCGAGCCGGTAGACGCCATCAGCGCGTAAAGCGGCATGCGCGGCGGATGCTGCATGCTCAACTGAATCAGCAGCAGGTCGTTGATCACTGGAAAGGTTAGCACCGAAGAATCCAGAAAAGAAATTAGGAACAGTCCCGGAGCGCCGAGCCCGCCGGCAAATGCGATGATTCTTTGTTTCCAGGTGGTGAAGCTACTTACCAAGAGGCGTTCCTCGCGTACGGCACATTGACATTCTTGCCACAAAACAATTTGGTTGGGACAAAACGTGTAGAACGGTCGTTTGAATATCAGACCACAGTATCAATGGCTTGCAAAATCACATCGTAAACGTAGTGCAACTCTTCCCGCGTGATCACGTAGGGAGGTAGAACGTAGACTACATTGCCTAACGGCCGCAGCAGCACGCCGCGATCAATAAAATAATTGTAGAGTTTGCTGCGCATGCTGGATAGATAGCCGGCATCGTCGGTGCGCAGTTCGATGGCGCCGACAGTGCCGATCTGGCGAACGTCTCCTACTTTCTCCAGTTTTGCGAATTGCGACAGGCGTTCGGCGTGCACCGCGGCAATCATTGCGATGCGTTCGAACACCGGCTCATCGTCGAAAATTTGCAGACTAGCGTTGGCAGCAGCACAAGCCAGCGCGCTGCCGGTGTAGGAATGCCCGTGATAAAAAGTGTGCAGACGGTTTTCGCTGTGAAATGGGGCCTGCACCTTATCACTGCAAACCGTCGCGCCCATAGCCAGGAATCCTCCGGTGATTCCTTTCGAAAGGCACATCAGGTCGGGCACAATTCCCGCCACTTCGCAGGCAAACATTTTGCCGGTACGACCGAATCCGGTGAGCACTTCATCGGCGATCAGCAACACATCGTAGCTCGTGCACAGCTCGCGAACTTTCTGTAGAAATTCCAGGGGATGAACGATCATGCCGGAGGCGCCCTGCAGCAGTGGTTCCACGATAACCGCGGCGAGGCGCTCGTGATTCTGCTCCAGCAAAGCGGCTAGTTGGTCGACACACTCGATGTGGCAAATGTCGCGCCTAAGCCCCACCGGGCAGCGGTAGCAATACGCGGCATGCACGCGATGCACTTTGTAACGCATGGATTGAAACGGTTTGTTGAAGGGTGATTCGTCGCTGATGGACATCGCGCCGGCGGTGTCGCCGTGGTAGCCATGCTCCAGTGCGACAATTTCAGATTTTTGCGCGCGCCCCTGGTTGCTGAAATGTTGCACCGCGATTTTCAGTGCCACTTCAACGGCGGTTGAGCCATCGTCCGAAAAAAACAAGTTGGTCAATTCGGTTGGCAATCTTTTTCGCAGCCGCACGGAGAGTTCTTCCGCGGCATCGTGCGTGAAGCCGGCCAACAGCACGTGCTCCATCTTGTGAGCCTGCGTGGCGATGGCCTCGGCGATGCGCGGATTGGCGTGCCCGTGGAGATTGACCCACCACGAGGAGATGGCGTCGAGGATGCGCCGGCCGTCCTTGGTGTAGAGGTACACGCGTTCGGCGCGGACCACTTGCAGCGGAGGAGCGTCGAGCGCCGCGTTCGTGAAGGGATGCCAGATGCGCAGCGGCGAACTCATTTTTGTCTATTGGGAAAATGCGGCGCGATCGAAGTGATTCATGAACACCTGCATCAGCGAAGTGCGATGCAAGTTGGGCAAGCGGGGAATTTCGCCGATGACCCGCACGTGGCCAAAGCGTTCGATGGTCTCGCGGTTTTCGCGATTTTGGTCGCCGATCAAAACAACTCCGTGCACGGGAAGTTCCGCGGCATGCAGCGCCGCAAGAGTCAGCAGCGTGTGATTGATAGTGCCGACGCCGCTGCGCGCCGCGAGAATTACCGGCAATTTAAATTTCGCCATGAGGTCCAGCATGAATTGTTTGGAGTTGATGGGCACCAACACGCCCCCCGCGCCTTCCACCACCAGCCAGTCGTTGATCAAACTGGTAGGCAGATTGATGCGCGCCAGATCAATTTCCACACCGGCCCAGCGCGCGGCCAGGTCCGGAGAAACCGGCGGTACAAATTTATAAACTTCATCGAGCGTGCGATCTGTACCGATCCCCGCGAGGCGCATGACTGTGACGCGGTCGGAGCCTTCGAGCGTGCCCGTCTGGATGGGCTTCCAATACACGGCATCGAGAGCGGCGCACAGTAGCGCAGAAAGCGTGGTCTTGCCCACACCCGTATCCGTGCCGGTGATAAAAAAATGATGCCTCATGCGTTTCCTGCCATCGCCAGAGGAAGGTGTTGTTGCGTCCGCGAGCGCCACATATTCAACGCTGCCGCCAGGGTGTCGAGTTCTTTCGCACCGATGCTATGCGTGAGTGAAAATCGCAAGCGCGCCGTGCCGAGCGGCACGGTCGGCGGCCTGATGGCGCGCACCGCGAGACCTTCACGCTGCAAATATTCTGCGGCCGATAGCGCCGCGCTGTTCTCGCCAACTACCGCTGGAACGATTTGAGTGGCGCTGCCCATGGTCTCCCAGCCGTCCTTGCGCAAAGATTCTGCAAATTGCCGAGCACGCAAACTCAATTCGGCGCGTTCGTTATCCATATCTTTCGCCAATCGCAATGCCGCGCGAATCTGTGTGGCCATATATGGCGGCATCGCCGTGCTGAAAATAAATGTGCGTGCGTGATTGATCAAGTGTTCCCGCAATACCGCGCTTCCGCAAACAAAGGCTCCCGCGCTGGCCAGGGCTTTGCCGCAAGTGTGCAAAGCGGCGACAATTTTCCCTGACGCCAGGAGCGTTGCGGCAACCCCTCGTCCGCCTGGCCCGTGCACAGCCGTGGCGTGCGCTTCGTCCACGATTACACCAGCGCCATAGCGTTCCGCAAGAACCACGATATCTGCAACCGGTGCTATATCGCCGTCCATGCTGAAGACTGTTTCCGTGACGATAAACTTTCGCCCGTGCTCGTGTCGGCTTTCTTTCATCGCGGCTTCCAGTGCGCTCAAATCACGATGCGGATAAATTTCTTTGCGCGCGCCGGATAACCGGATGCCGTCAATGATGCTGGCGTGATTCAGCGCATCGGAAAAAATCAAGTCGTTCTTGCCCGCCAGTGAAGTCAGCAACCCAATATTGGCGGCATAGCCGCTGCCGAAATAAAGCGCCGTTTGGCTACCGGCAAAACCGGCGAATTCCTCTTCCAACTCGCTCCACTCCGCCACGTGACCAGCAAGCAACCGCGAGCCGGTGCTTGCGACGCGATTCGCATCGCGCAGTCCGTGAATGACCGATTCGCGTAGCGCCGGATGTTGCGCCAGTCCCAGGTAGTCATTCGAGCAAAGATTTACGCCGCTAATTTCGACCAGGCTGCGGCGCTGGCTGCGCGAATCCAGTTCGCGCAATCCCGCCTGTAATTCCCTGTTCAAGGCTTCGTGAAATTCAGATGGCATGCGATTCGAGTGGTTTCATTCCCAAAGTTTGCAGTAAGTGCTCGTCCTCGTCCGCACCGGGGTTAGGCGTGGTCAGCAGTTTTTCGCCAACAAAAATCGAATTGGCTCCCGCCAGGAAGCACAGCGTGACCGCTTCCGGCGACAATTGCTTTCTGCCCGCCGCCAGGCGGACTCGCGAAGCCGGCATCAGCAAGCGCGCGGTAGCAATGGCACGCACCATTTCCAGCGGGTCCAGCGCGGGCACGTTGCCAAGCGGCGTGCCTTCCACGCGCACCAGCATATTTATGGGCACGCTTTCCGGATGCGGCTCGAGCGTCGCGAGCTGGTGCAGCAATCCAATGCGGTCGCGCTCGCTTTCGCCCATGCCCAGAATTCCGCCGCAACACACGGTGATCCCCGCTTTGCGAACCGAGGCCAGGGTACGCAGCCGGTCGTCGTACACGCGGGTGGTGATAATCGAGCCGTAAAACTCCGGCGAGGTATCCAGATTGTGATTGTAGGCCGTGAGCCCGGCATCCTTGAGTTTCGCGGCCTGCCCGTCATTCAACATGCCCAGTGTGCAACATACTTCCATACCCAGGGCCGAAACGCCGCGCACCATTTCCAGAACGTTGTCGAATTCTCTACCTTCCGGAGCCTGGCGCCACGCCGCTCCCATGCAGAAGCGCGTCACACCGCGCTGCGCCGCATCGCGCGCGACGGAAATAACCTGCTCTGGATCGAGCAGGCCCTGCCGCTCCACCGCAGCGTCGTAATGGGCGCTTTGAGGACAATACGCGCAATCTTCCGGGCAGCCGCCCGTCTTGATGGAAATCAGCTGGCAGGTTTGTACTCGGTCGGCGGCGTGAAACTGGCGGTGGATACTCTGGGCGCGAAAAATCAGCTCGGGCAGCGCGGTGGCAAAGACGGCCGCGACTTCGTCGCGGGTCCAATTGCTGCGCACCGCGGAGTTGGAACCCAGCTTGCGGGATGAAGTTGTTAAGGCACTCACAGCTACGGGGACGTTTGTGCTCATGCTCTCCGTCAGGTGTTGGCGTGACGCGGCCGAGGCCGGAATTTAGATTGGCATGTTACCATCGCTTGGCAGTAGCGTCTTGCGATTCTAAACAATGCGTTTCGATCGGGAAGAAGGCACTCCCCCAAGGGGTGCGTAGGGGCCATTTCCCCGCATTCGGCCGTTTGACCCGCATCGCTGCTAAATGTTATAAATCAACGCTTTGTTGCCAGTCCGCGCAAAGCCATTTTGCTGCCCTGGAAGGGGTTCCGGGGTAGCTCAGGCTAATATAACCAGCACAGGTCAACCCGTCATTTCAGGCAGGGTTAGTCAGATTCGGCGTCCAGTTGCGACTCGGGATTGTGCCGCGATACGGATGTGCGCTTTTGCTGGGTGAGGTCAAAGAATTTTACAGGGTTTAGGCCCTGCACGCGTTTCTATTCATGGAGGAATTGTTGATGCGCACCTGGTTCGATAAATTGTGTTTGCTGGCTCGCGGGCCACTGAAAATAAGTCTTAGCGTTGCTGTGCTCTCGTGGCTCACTTCCCTTTCCGCACGCGCTCAAGACGTTCCCGAGGCCGGCGGCGAAGCCAACCTGAAACTGCCCGACCTTTCCACGGTCTCCTTCCTCGGCATTGATGGCCACAAAATCTTAATGTTCGGCCTGATTTTCTGCGTGTTCGGCCTGATCTTCGGCCTGGTGATTTACAACCAGCTGAAAAATATGCCGGTACACAAGTCCATGCGCGACATCTCCGAGCTGATCTACGAAACCTGCAAAACGTATTTGATTACGCAGGGCAAGTTCATTTTGCTGCTGGAAATATTCATCGCCATCGTCATCGTGCTTTATTTCGGCGTGCTGCTGAAGTTTGAAGCCATGCGCGTGGGCATCATTCTGCTCTTCAGCCTCGTGGGCATCGCTGGCAGCTATGGTGTGGCGTGGTTCGGCATTCGCGTAAACACCTTCGCTAATTCGCGCACCGCTTTTGCCAGCCTCCGCGGCAAGCCCTATCCGATTTATCACACGCCGCTGCAGGCGGGCATGAGCATCGGCATGATGCTCATCAGCGTGGAGTTGCTGATCATGCTGTTCATTTTGCTTTTCATCCCTGGCGACTATGCGGGACCGTGCTTCATCGGATTCGCCATCGGCGAATCACTGGGCGCGGCCGCGCTGCGTATCGCGGGCGGAATTTTCACCAAGATTGCCGACATCGGCTCCGACCTGATGAAAATTGTCTTCAAAATCAAGGAAGATGACGCCCGCAACCCCGGCGTCATCGCGGATTGCACCGGTGACAACGCGGGCGACTCTGTTGGACCCAGCGCGGACGGATTCGAAACTTACGGCGTAACCGGCGTCGCGCTTATTACCTTTATTCTTCTGGGCGTCGCCAGCCCCACCGTGCAGGTGCAATTGCTGGTGTGGATTTTCATCATGCGCATCGTGATGTTGGTAGCCAGCGCCGCCGCTTACTTCATCAACGGAGCGCTTGCCAAGGCAAAATACGGCAACGTGAACGAGATGAATTACGAGCACCCGCTCACTTCGCTAGTGTGGATTACCTCCATCGTATCCATCGCCTTCACTTACCTTGTTTCCTACCTGATCATCCCAACGCTGGGGGCCGACACCACGCAGTGGTGGAAGCTGGCCACGATTATTTCGTGCGGAACCTTGGCGGGAGCGATCATTCCTGAACTGGTGAAAGTTTTTACCTCCACAGAATCGCGGCACGTGAGAGAAGTGGTCAGTTCCGCCCAGGAAGGTGGCGCATCTCTGGGTATTCTTTCGGGATTCGTCGCGGGAAATTTCTCCGCGTATTACATCGGACTGGCTATGGTGGTGCTCATGTCGCTTGGATACCTGATCAGCGAAATGGGATTGGCCACCTTCATGATCGCCGCGCCGGTTTTCGCGTTTGGCTTGGTGGCCTTTGGATTCCTGGGCATGGGTCCGGTGACTATCGCGGTGGATTCTTATGGTCCGGTCACCGACAACGCGCAGTCGGTTTATGAGCTTTCATTGATCGAGCAGGTTCCCGGGATTCAAGGGGAGCTCAAGCGCGATTACAACATTGAAGTAAATTTCGAACGCGCCAAGGAAATGCTGGAAGCCAACGACGGCGCGGGCAACACGTTTAAAGCTACCGCCAAGCCGGTGCTGATCGGCACGGCGGTAGTAGGCGCGACCACCATGATCTTTTCCATCATCATGGCGCTGACCCACGGCCTCACCGCCAACGTCAACAAACTTTCGCTGCTGCACGCGCCTTTCGTGCTCGGGCTCATCACCGGCGGCGCTATGATTTACTGGTTCACCGGTGCGTCCACGCAGGCGGTGACCACCGGCGCCTATCGCGCGGTGGAGTTCATCAAGGCGCACATTCACCTGGAAGAAGCCAAAGCCGCGAGTATCGCCGACAGCAAAAAAGTTGTGGAGATCTGCACCAAGTACGCGCAAAAGGGCATGCTCAACATTTTCATCGCGGTGTTTTTCGCGACCCTTTCTTTCGCGTTCGTGGAACCGTTCTTTTTTATCGGTTACCTCTTCAGCATCGCCATCTTTGGCCTGTATCAAGCTATTTTCATGGCCAACGCCGGGGGCGCCTGGGACAACGCCAAGAAAATCGTCGAAGTGGAAATGAAGCAAAAAGGCACGCCGCTGCACGACGCCACCGTCATAGGCGACACCGTCGGCGATCCTTTCAAAGACACTTCTTCAGTGGCCTTAAACCCAGTCATCAAATTCACCACGCTCTTCGGCCTATTGGCCGTGGAGTTGGCCGTGCAACTTACCGCCACCCAGGGTTCGAATGTGACCCATGCGTTGGCCGCGGCGTTCTTCGCCGTTTCCTTCTTCTTCGTGTACCGGTCGTTCTACGGCATGCGCATTCGCCAGGAAGCCTAAAGAGCAAAACGGAAACAAAGAAAGGGCCTTTCGTTTTTTCGAATGGCCCTTTTTATTTATGGGTATGAATTAATTTATGAATGGCGTCAGATTCGGATCAGTCCGGGAAAACGGCGAGCGTTGTTGTCGAACCCTGGGAAAACCGTGGCCAAATCCTTCACGCCGATGTGCCGCGTGAGTGTTTCGCCCAGCACGTAACGAAAATCGGTGGTGAGCGCGAGATCGCGGCCTTCATTTAGCTGGTGGTCATCCAGGCCGGGCCATTTGCCGTAAACTCTTCCGCCCTTCACTTCCCCGCCCATCACGAACATGCAATTGGCGTGGCCGTGATCGGTGCCACGGTTACCGTTTTCTTTGGCGGTGCGGCCGAACTCGCTCATGGTGACGACCACAATGTCCTGCATCCGCTCACCCATGTCCTGATGAAATGCCGCCAAGGATTGACCGAGATCTTTCAGCAGATTCGAAAGCTGGCCTTGCACTCCGCCTTCGTTAACGTGATTGTCCCAGCCGCCGCAGTCCACGAACAAAACTTCCACACCGACTCTGGCTTTCAGCAACTGGCCGATCTGCTGCATGTTTTGTCCCAGGCGGCTGGTGGGATATTGCGCGCCGTTTTCGGGCGGCAGCTTGCTGGTGTCAATCTTGCTCAGCATATCAATGGCTTCGAAAGTTTCCGTGCCCGTGCCGTGCAGCGCGTGATCCACGCTCTGCGAATACATGGCTTCGAAGCCGCTCTGCGCCACATTGTTCATGGCCGCGGACTGTGGCATCACTTTGAAATTTTTTAGATCCGGCAGCGCGATGGCTCCGGCACTTCCCCGCAGCATACGTGGCAGGTTCGGTCCCATGGCCACGGCGCGAAATGGCGAAGCGTGTTCTTCAGGAATTGTCTGTATGGCGCGGTCGAGCCAGCCGTCGTCCGTGGCTTTTATTCCCGGCGTGCCGGACTCCATGTAATCCTGAGCATCAAAGTGCGAACGCGTGCTATCCGGCGAACCGGCCGCGTGCACAATGGCCAGTTGGTTGCGGTGAAACAGCGGCTCCAGCGGAGCGAGGCTCGGATGTAGGCCGAAATATCCGTCCAGATCGATGGCGGCAGCACCCGTTCCGCCACGGCCCGGCTGAGGAATCGCGATCGAAGGACGCAGGCGATAATAATTGGGCTCGGCGTAAGGCACTACAATGTTCAGCCCATCAGCGGCGCCGCGCTGAAACAGAACGACCAGTTGTTTCTTGTTGGGCATCGGCGTCGCGGCTACTGCCCGCTGCAAAAACGCCGGCATGGCGCTGAGGCCGACCATGGCCACGCCGCCCTGCTTCAGAAAATATCGTCGGGAAAATCTCACTGGCTACTCCTTCCGCTAAAACCTAAGGCCCCGTTAGCGTCTCTGAAATTCTGGCGCCCCCAGCACCAATCCAGTCACGACACCAAGATCCACTTTCTTGATGGGATCATCCAGCTTCGCCTGCAAAACCTGCGGACTGACTAGTTGCTTCTGCAACGTGTCCACCGTAGTGGGCCCGGCTTCGCCGCCCAGAAAAACTTTTACCGCGCGGCCCAAAGCTACTTTCGGCTCTGTGGCGTCGCTTCCCAGCAACGAACCCACATCGGTGCGCGACCCGCGGACTTTATTTCCCGCGAGCGTCAGTGAAAAATTCAAGCGATTGAGCAGCGCACCCGTATTCACCCAGGCATCGGCCTTGTCGGCGTAGCCTGTAGGCGGCTGGCACTGATACAGCGGCTCGCCAATGCGTCCGACCCACTGCACTAACGGCATGGGCGTATCCACGTCGGTGCCCAGCGCGCGAACTGCGGAGACCACCACCTCAAAAGGAGTCTTGATTTTTGCGCGGTACGCTTCGCGCGACCAGAACTCCGGTGAATAAATCATCGTGTGCATCACCGCGCGGATGTCGCCATCGCTCGATTGGAATGTCTGGGCCATGCGCGTCACCAGCGCGGGTGGCGGGCTATCTGAAACGAAGCGTCGCGCCAGTTTGCTGGAAATGAATTTCGCAGTATGGGGATTTTTAGCCAGCAACTCGATGGCTTGCTCACCATCTTTCATCCCGCCAGCATGGATTTTCTTGCCCAGCACAATTTTCGGATCGGGATCGTGCACCTTTTCGTCGAATTTGAATTCCGGATTCTGCCGGGGCTTCTCGATGGTCCATCCGGTGAAGCAGCGCGCCAGTTCGGTCACGTCTTTTTGCGTGTAACCGCCCTCCACGCCAAGGGTGTGCAGTTCCATCAGTTCGCGGCCGTAATTTTCATTGAGACCACGGGTATTCTTTTTGCTTTTTTGTTGCGCCTGCGGTTGTTGCTGTGGGCGCGGCGGCCCGCCGCGGCCGAATCCGCCGCGGCTCTGCCGCATTGCGCGTATTTGGGCCTGCCGCTGGGCCGCGCGCGGGTCGGCGCTCAAAAAATTATCTAGGTAAAACAACATCGCGGGGCTTTTCGCTGTGGCCATAACCAGATCTTTGAATTTGCCGAGGGTGTGCGGCTGAATCACGTCGCGTTCGTAAGACGTCAGGTACCACTTGTCTTCGCCTTTCGCGGCGTACACATTGAAATGGTTGAACCAGAAGTCGTCCATCACTTGCTGCAATTGACGCTCGCTATAAATCGCGCGCGCCATTTTGGCCATCGCCAGTTCTTCCACCACCCGCTGCGGCCGCTTGCTGTCGTCGGCGAGAATGCGGGGCACCGCGTTGGGGTCCGGAACACTCAACAGATTGCGCTTGCCTCCGCCGAAGGTCGCCGGATTTCCAGTAACGTTGGGATTGGCCGCTGAGGGCTCCGATTTCATGGGCGCCGGCACACTGGACTTGTCGGCCATGTTTTCTTCGGGGGAATCCTTCTGCGCCGATTGTCCCACTGCGGCGGAGGAACTCGGCGGCGCCATCGTCTCCGACTGGCCGTTTCCATTCGCGCCATCTGGCATGGGCGCGGCGCCCGGTGCCGCCGATGACCGCCGCTCGTTGCCAGCCGTTGCGCTGGCCGCTGCATTTGCCGCGGCGCGTTTTTCAGCCTGCTTCTCAGCTTGTTTCGGCTGCGGATAATTTTCGATCAAGCGTGCGCTCGACATCGCCAGCGTGGGGAAATTTTCGAGCCGCGCGCTTAGGGCTTTATCGTCGATGGAATTGGGAGCAAGTTGCTGGTCAATCCACTTGGCCAGACCTAGTTGCTTCAATCGTTCCACATCGCCAGGGCGCGGCCCGTACGCCAGGCGATTCATGGCGTGCAGCACGGCTTCGTCCACGGATAGCTCCGTGACCGGCAAGCCCTTCAGCACGGGGTCTTGTTTGGACTTTTTGTCTTTGGCAGCTACGGCCGGAGTGCCTACGCTTGCAGGAAGTTCGACGCCGAGAGAAAAAACACAACTTATAGAGAGAACCGCGGCGAGAAATGCCTTGGGGCGCAACGATACAGACACAGTGCCGATGCCGCTGGATGTCCTAGGCCTTCCGGGCGCGCGGGTATGCAGTGTCATCTGGGCAAATCTCTACTCTCTGAAGATTAACCCCCCGGCGCTCGAGAAGTTGCACGCTACTCTGCTGTGTGTCGAAGCCCGGCACGGGGTAACAAGCGGCTGGACGTGCCACGTTGGACTACAGAATGTCGAAGTCCACGCTGCGATTGGGCGCTCGGTTGCCGGCGCCATCCACGGCCTGCAGCACCAAACGGTACGCGCCCGGAATGAGGTCCTTGACGTTGACCTTCAGGCCTACAGGCACGACGGGGTTTCCTTTTTGTATGAAAGCATCGGCAGCGACCACCCCTGTGAACATGACTTCTTTGTTTGAAGCGCGTTCGAAGATGCGGTAGCCCATGCCCAGCTTCGGCGGTTCAGCCGTGGTCAGCAGTGGCTCATAGATTTCTGAATACATGACCACGTTCTGGTCGCGCTTGAAGCGGTTGCTTCCAGAGGGGGTGATCTGTAGCCCCTGAACTACCAAAGGGGTGCGATCTTCCAGCAACGCGGAATCCAGGCTGGTGGGAATATCGCCGAGGCGCTGCGCGGCATCGGTGAGCGCCACGCTGCCGAGGCTGAAATGTTTTCCGTCATAGGCGTCAATCTGCAGAGGCGATTCGAATTTACCGAAAGCGTCGCCGCCGGCACTGAGAACCACCGTTAACTTATAAGTCCCCGGTGTGGCGTCGAACTGATTCTCGTAGCGGTAGGGTATCTTGGTGAATTCTTTCCAGTCGTCTTTTTCAAGATCGAGGTTCACGGTGTCGCTGAAGCGGGCACCAACAGAGCCATCGGGGCGGTAGGCGATGCCCAGTACGTTCAGATTGGCGTGATATTTCCCTTTGTCTTTATCAAATTTGACGGTATCTGAGGGAATTTCCATGGCCAAGTTCACGCGCGCGACGTTCGCCGAAGTATAAAAGTAAGGCGCCTGCATGCCTCCGTGAATCGATCCGGCCTGCGTGCCGGTAGCGCGAGACTCGAGTTGCTTTTCGAGGGGCTTGCCGTCCAGGGCATTAGAGGTTTTGACGTTGCAATAGCCGCTGCGCGAGCGGACATTGGTGCCGCCACGATTCATTTTCACTTTGAGTGTGTGGCAGGTTCCTTCGGGCGTATCTTTGGGGACGTAGCCGAGGATATAGAATTCGTTTTGCTCGCGGCCGATGCGTTCCAGTCCGCCGAGCAGGTCGTTGGTGTTAAAAATCGTAAAGCCGCCGGTGCCTTCCGCCAGCGCAGCCAGAATCTGCTGGTTGGTGGAAGCGGATTGTGGAAATGGCGGCACGATGGTGCGCGGCTGGTTATACGGCGAATTGAAATTGTAGGCGCCGGGATTTGAGACTGGCCGGCTACCGCCGCCGGTGGTTCCACCGCCAGTTTTTCCGCCAGTACCGCCCGTGGCGCCACCACCAGTTTTGCCACCGGTGCCGCCAGTTCCGCCGCCCGCCCCTTTGCCGCCGGTCCCTCCAGCTCCCCCGGTGCCGCCAGTACCGCCCGTTCCGCGTCCTCCGCCAGCCCCTCCCGTACCTCCCGTGCCGCGTCCTCCGCCAGCCCCGCCGGTGCCACCGGTGCCGCCTCCGCCACCCGGCCGCTGCGGGTCAGGGTCGGCGGTGGAAAATGAGGCCAGCACCAGGCGGGGGCCCCCGACTGTTGAAGACACCCTGTGGTGCGCCGCGTACAACTTGTCCTGAGCGCCAGAAGGATTTACCCGAGCGCTGCCGCCGGGTGCGTTAGCGACCAACCCGCGGGCATCGAGCGTGTAGATGGCCATGTTCGATTTGTTGCAAGCATCAATGGTAGCGGTCAACTCGGATTCGTTTTCCGGTGTGAGCGCAAAGCCTCCGGAAAACAGCACCACCATTTTTCGTCCGGGCATGCCGCGCAAATTCTTGGCCAGGCTGCGAACCGCCAGCAGCATGCTGCGCGCGCCAAAATCCGCCTCGGCATTGTTCAGCGACGAAAGACTTGAAGAAGCCACGGTGACCGGCTGGTTGTCCGGCACATTCGCGTTGGGATTGACAGACGACTGCTTCACCCCCGACACCGCGCTGCGCAGTAAATTGGCGTTAGCGGTGAAATTCTGCACGATGCGTAATGCGCCCCCGAAATCCACCACCGCCATCAGGTGATCGCCGTTGGCATTGGCCTCGATAAATTTGTTGGCCGCGGCGCGCGCCTGAATCTGATCGGGCGCCTGCATGGTGGAATTATCGAAAAACAGGATCAGGTAGCGTTTTTGACCGTTGGCTTGGGTGGCCGCATCCGCTCCGGTTGAAAAACTGGAAACGACCTGTTCCTTGTTGTCTTCGTAGACCTTGAAATCATTCTGCGTGAGGTCCTTTATATAGTTGCCCTTTTTGTCGGTGACCACCGCATCCACCAGCACCAACCGCGATTCTTTTTTGATGACCACACCGCTCTGCTGGTCTGGCGAAGGCTGCGGGGACGCTTGCGGAGCAGGATCCTGGGGAGCGGATACCGTCGGTGGAGCTGGGGGGTCCTGTGTTTGCGCGCGCAGAGTGCTTGACGCCGCAGATAGAAGGACGAATGTCAGGATTATTGCGAATCGAATCCGTGCTGCGGCAAAACTACCTTTCATGGCGTGCTGCGTATTCATATGCGCCCCCCAACCAAATATTCAGTTCGGTATTACCACGGCTCCATTGCGCGCCGCCATCTGCGATCCTCCGGCGTCCCGCACCACCAAACGCACCAGGTAGCTGCCGGGCTTTACATCATAGCTGGACTTCAAGGTAATGCCCGAGCGGCTTAAGCGGTTATAGGTGGTGTCCAGCAGTTTCATCTGCACCAGTTTTTCGCCGCCGGTTACGAAATTCCCGTTTTCATCGAAGATGGCGGTAGCAATCGTCAGGTTGTCGTGATTGCGTCCTTCGGCTTTGCGGAAATGAATGCCCTTCAAATCAAAATGGGTAAGCACGGAGAGGCGGGCGGAGGTGGCGTCTTTTTTGAAAAACTGGGTCTGGAGATCGACCGGGACATCGTGCATTTCTTCCTGCGAAAAAATCGCTTCGCGGATTTCCTGTTTGGCCGATTCCGCCGGATCGGCAACGGACTTGGGGGCGTAATAGCCATGCCGCGCCTGCACAGTGTATTTCTGTTTGTTGGTCAGGGTCACTTTCAGCTGGTGAAAGCGCCCATCTACTTTGAGGTTTTGCGGAGAAAAACCAAGCAAGTAGGAGAGCGGAGGGGCGGCCACCGCTTCCCGTAAGCCTTCGTCCACATCATTGCGGTTGTGAAAGAAGGTTCCCCCGGTGCCAAAGGCAAATTCCTCGAGGACCTGATCCTGGGCCTGCTGCGCGGCAATGCGATAGCCCGTTTTGAAGCCGCTGGTTTTTCGCGAATCCTGTGCCGGATCGGCGATGTCTCCCAACAGATCGGGCGCATAGAGTCCTCGCGCGTCAATCGTGTTGATGACAATCCCGGCGTGGTTGGCGCGGTCAATCATGCCGGAGGTTTCCGACCATAGCGAGCTGGGGATAAATCCGGGCGAAACGAAAACCATGATGCGCTGCCCGGGCATTACGGAGAGCCGGCGCATGACGTCTTCCAAGTGGCGGTAGGCGAACTCGGTCTCCTGATCTCCGCGAGACAACGCCCTTCTGGAACTGGCCTCGGCGATGGGCTGGGCCATCGCGGCTTTGGTCTCATCTCCACTGAAGGCGCACTGCACTGCGTCCTCCGTGGCTAACGCGAGGGCCTGCGAATCGTGTTTGTTCTCGATCAAATCCGCCTGGTAATAGCTGATGTCCGGACAGTCATGAAATCCGCTGCCGCCAATTACGGAACGCGGCACGATTCCGAGCAGCGCTTTGTGAAGCAGCTCGCGGTCCGCGGTAAAGGACTGCGTGAATTGACCGGACGAGGTGAAAATGCCGACGCGATCGGAAGGCGCCAGCGCGCCGAACAAGCGCGTGCCCGCATCGCGCACAAAAGTGGCATCTTCCATGGATAAATGCGCGTCGTCGAAAAGAACCGCGACAAAGCGCTGTGGCATTTTTTTCGCGGTGGCTGCCTTTATTTCCGCGTCAGAATCTGCGGGGGCGTCCCCGCTGGCGGTAACGGTGGCATCGGGCTTTAATGCCAGACTATCGGGCGTCTCTGCGCTGAAAGAGGAAATCGTTTGTGGCTTGCGGTTGTCGAACAGTTGAAAATCTTCCTTGTGCAGATTCGTAACCACCTGGCCTTTTTGATCGCGCACCACTACCCGCATCAACACTTCATTGACGCGCACCTTAAACGTGGCGGGACGATCCTGGCTGGAGAGTTCTGAATTATTGTTTTCGCCCGACGCTGGAGAAGCGGCCGGTGCTGCTTTCCATACTTTGGTGTCGGAATCAGGCGCTGCGGCGGGTGGTGCGGATTGGTCACTGGGATTCTGTGCGTGCAGCGAGCAAGAGAAAGCAAGCGACGCCATAAGCGCCAATGAGTGGATTACACGCCGTGTCCAAGCAGAGTCCGGCATCGCGAGGGCATCCCTGCCCTTCTACCACAAGCCCGCAGAGACGGGGTGTCAGGTCCACGGGATTTCTGTTTGATGCTATTCGACTGGTGACTTGACTATACGCCCCGCGTAATTTTTCTGTCAACGCGCCCGGCAGAGCGATACACCGAGAAACACCTGGACTCTCTCCTCAGTATGGCAAGGGCTCCGGAATCGCTCGGTCAAAGTGGAATGACCACGGAGAAAGCGTCCAAGGCTCCCGAAAGCGCGGCGACAGGCGCAGGCTCCGGCCTGTTGTTGGGCGGCGCGCTGGGCTGGTTTGTTGGCGTAGGCGCTTTGGCGATTCCGGGGATCGGTCCACTCATTGCCGCGGGACCTATCTTGGCTGCTCTGGCGGGCGCAGGTGTGGGCAGCGCCGTGGGCGGCATCGCAGGTGGACTTGTGGGCATGGGCATTCCCGAATACGAAGCCAAACGTTACGAAGGGCTGATCAGCAAGGGAGGCACGCTCATTTCCGTCCATTGCGCGACTAGCGAACAACGCGACACGGCAAAAAGGTTCTCGTGACTACTGGAGCGGAAGACGTTTCTTCGGCTTCGGCATCCAGCGCGCCCTCTAATTCCAGTGAAGGGCAGACCCGCATCGCCAAGGCGTAAGCGTTTTAGCCCTTCTTGAACACTCTTACCAGCGTCTCTGCTTGGGGTCTCTGCGGTTGTTACGGAAAATCGTGCCTGGGATAGTCAAACTGCGAGATATCAGTTGGACGAAGATCGCTAAACGTACTTGGCACAAATCCGACACCAGACGATATTTTTGGCCGCGCCGCACAGCTCGCTTATTACTTTTTTCTCGCGCTATTCCCGATGTTAATTTTCCTGATCTCCACCCTGGGTATTCTTCCGGGCGCGGGCGAAGATATACGACACGGAATGTTTCAATTCCTAAGTCCGGCGTTGCCTGCCGTCGGGTCCGATCTGCTTCAAAAAACGATGAAGGAGGTAACCAGCGCCAGCGGCATTGGCAAGTTGTCGTTCGGATTGATTGTTTCGCTGTGGTCGGCTTCCGCTGGAATGCTGGCAATTATGGATACCTTGAACGCTGAACACGGAGTCATAGAAGAGCTTTTCTTGAGACAGCGCATTACCGCAATCGTACTGACATTGGGCATGGCTGCACTTATGGTGTTCGCCGCGGTTGGGGTGCTTTCCGGTGAGATCCAGAATTTGTTGCCGAGTCCTTATTCGATGGTGTGGAAAATTGTGCATTGACCGATGGCGGCCGCGTGCGTGCTACTGGGTCTGGCGCTGGTCTATTATTTTGCGCCCAATCTCGAAAAACCGCAGTGGCATTGGATTACCCCGGGGGCAGTGGTGGGCCCGCTACTCTGGCTGTTTGCCTCGCTCGGCTTGCGTTTATATCTGCACTACTTCGACAGCTATAGCGCCGCCTACGGTTCTCTCGGCGCCGTCATCATTCTGCTGATCTCCTTCTATCTGACTGGAATTGCTATACTTATGGGAGGCGAAGTAAATGTTGTCATTGAGGAAGCAGAGGTTCAGAATAATGGTACCTATCACCCGGATGGCAGCATAATGGGCCAAAGTTAATTCGACTGCCCGGGCCGCTGCCCTGTGACGGGTAGGGTCGTCAACAGGGTCGGTCGACTGGCTTGATTGGTCGCTACTACGTATGCCTTATAACCTCGAACGCCGGCAATCTCCTCGCAAACGCTTTGAGCACCTTCTATACGTCGAAGTGGAGCCCGGCAACGGCGGAATGGTTTTGAATTTCTCCGAGCACGGATTTGGATTCCGTGCTGTGAAGCGCGTTCGCCCTAAAGAAGAAGTGAAGTTCGCGTTTAATCTTGCGGATCAGCGACGCCTGGAAGGCCGCGGGCGTTTGGAATGGGCCGATAAGGAAGGCCGCGTCGCCGGTTTGCGGTTTACGGATGTGTCCGACGAGTTGCGCTCAGAGATGCGCAGTTGGCTCGCAGCTTCAGCGGAAACCTCCGCCAAATCTCCCAAAAACGCCGCGGCAGGGCAGAGCGATGAAGTTCCCTCCGCCGATTCTTTGAGCCGGTCCCTTGCCGCTCGTCGCCGAGAAGCGCTCGGAAAAGCAGCCCCGCCGAAGAGCGGCCGTTCTCTCTCCCTGGTGCCGGCGCCCTCCGTCTCGACAAGCCCGGTTCCCCTGGCTGAGCCGGAGGAGGAGGAAACTGCTGTTCCGGAAAGCGCCGAGGCCGAGGAAACTGTGGATGCCGCTTGGGCGGCTACGCTCCCGCCGGCACTGGGCACGGACCGCAAACCTGCTGCTCCACGATCATCGCAAGCAAAGGAATTTGCGGGCGCCACCGCGTTCAAGTTGGACCCAGCGGCCACTGAATCGCCTGACAGACCGGAAGAATCTTCCAACGAAGAAGTTGAAGAGCCGGTAGCGGCGCAGCCCCCCAGAAGGATTCCCAACGAACGGGTTGAACCGTTGGTGCCGGCGGCCATCAGTGAAATCGCCGCGCTCGAAACCCGCACGGCCGCGACTCTGAATGAACACGCCCAGTCACTGTTGCAGCATTTTCAACATGAGGAGCAACGCCTGCTGGCCGGATTTCGTGATTCCGCGGCGCGCGTGCTGCGCGACTCCGAACGCCAACTATTTCCGATTCGCGAGTCCGTACAGGCACAGATGAAGAGCCTGGAATCGTCCGTGGCTTCCGCCGCTGCTTCCGCAAAAGTTCTCGACCAATACCCTGCGCTGCTGGAACGCGCGCAACAGCAAGCTCTCGATCGTTTTCAGGTCCAGATTCAGGAAGTGCTGCACGCGCATGTTATGGAGTTGCGGCGCCGCTCGGAAACCATTCTTGAAGAAGTGGATTTACGCGTGCGCAGCACGGCTTTACTGCCACGCAGAATTCGCACATCTTCGGGCATTGTCGTAACCGGATTGATCGTGATGTTGCTGGCGTTGCTCTTCACCTTCCGCCGTGAAGCAGCCGGCGCGTTTATCTGGCTCGGCGAACAAATGGTCGAGCCCAGTACCGCCTCCGAGCCTGTCAATAGCGCGTCCCCAACAAATACTCCTGCCAACACGGCGTCTAACTCCGGCGCCGATGCCAAACCGAAAGAGGAACCGGCGCCTACGGTAGCTCCCACAGAGGCCTACGCTGCGCCCAAAGAAATTCCGCCTACTCCTAAGAGCGTCCGAGAGCTTTGGGACCAGGTGGCCAAGGGCGATATTTCTGCGCAACTGCAATTAGGCAACATGTATTTCACTGGCCACGGGGTTACGAAGAATTGCTCCCAGGCCCGCCGCCTGTTTGCGGCCGCCGCTCGCAAGGGCAATGACCTGGCCAAACAGCGGCTGGCCGAACTGGATCGCGGAGCCTGCTCGTAGTTTTGTTTCTCGGCAAATACCCGCCTGCTTGCCGCATCTAACTCCTCGTCATACACTCTTCGACACATCCTACCGAGCTTGGAGGACAGCTCTGTGACCACTCCCGTAACTCCACCACCGGCCGCGCCTGGCGCGGCAAAGTCGCGCAGCGAAGAAATTGTCGCGCGGCACAAGAAATTCATTTGGCCGTCGGTCACCAATTATTTCGAACAGCCGCTGGTCGCCGACCGCGCCGAAATGCAACATCTGTGGGACCTCGACGGCAACAAATATCTCGATTTTTTTGGCGGCATCCTGACCGTCTCGGTTGGGCACTGCAATCCCAAAATAACTTCCAAAATTAATGCGCAGGTGAATCGCCTGCAGCATACCTCTACGCTTTATCCCAACGAACACATCGTGGCGCTGGCGGAAAAAATCTCGCAGATCACTCCCGGAAACCTGCAGCAAAGCTTTTTCACCAGCTCCGGCAGCGAAGCCAATGAAGCCGCGATTTTACTGGCACGCATGTCCACCGGCAACTACGACGTGGTGGCACTACGCCACGCTTACTCGGGAGGCTCGGCGCTCACCAAGGCGGTGACCGCGCACGCGCCGTACCGCCGCGCTGGCGTCATCAGCGTGGGCATTTCCCACGCCGTCAATCCTTATTGCTACCGCTGCCCGCTGCACCTCACGTATCCCGATTGCGGCGTGGCCTGCGCCGGCGACGTGGAAAATCTGATTCAGACCGGCACCAGCGGGAACATCGCCGCGTTCATCGCCGAACCGATTCAGGGAGTCGGAGGATTTATTACCGCACCTCCAGAATATTTCAAGATCGTTTTCAGTATCGTGAAAAAATATGGCGCGCTTTTTATTTCTGACGAAGTGCAAACCGGCTGGGGCCGCACCGGAAAAAACTGGTTTGGCATCGAGCATTGGGAAGTCACCCCCGACATCATCACCAGCGCCAAGGGGATGGGCAATGGCGTGCCCATCGGTTTGACGGTCACGACTCCGGAAATCGCGCGGGGCTATCAGGGCAGCAACATCGCCACTTTTGGCGGCAATCCTGTCACCAGCGTTGCGGCGCGCGCCACCATCGAGTTGATCGAGGAAGAAGATTTGCGCACCAACGCCGACGTCGTCGGCAAATACTTCCGCGGCAAGCTCGAGGAATTGCAATCCAAGCACGCGCTCATAGGCGACGTGCGCGGCATGGGACTGATGCAGGCGCTGGAACTGGTGAAAGACCGCCAGACCAAAGAACCCGCGCCGCAGGAAACCAACCGGGTGATGGAGCGGGCGCGCCACAACGGTTTGCTGATTGGCAAGGGCGGCCTGTACGGCAATACGCTCCGTCTCGCGCCCATGTTGAACACCACCAAGCGCCATGTAGATGACGCCATCGAGCTACTGGACAGATCTTTCCACGAAGTGCAGGTGAGCTAGTGTGGCAACTCTCTTACCTGCGACGCAGTGGGCTGCTCGCAATCTTGCTCGTCAGCTTCTGCAGCTTGTCGCGCGCGCAAGCGCCAGAATCTGCCAAGCCCGCTGAGTGGAAATCCGTTTCGTTCGCCATCGTGAGGTACAACGATGAAGCACCCCAATCCTGGAATATTTATCACACCTCCAAGCGCGGGGTGCTGCTCGTCAAACTCTGGAAGCGCTATCTGCTCGTGAATATCCCGGAAGAACAGGTCTTCGACATCGATCCGAACACGGTGAAACCGCAAGGCGATGGCGTCGAGTGGTCGGCATCCGATACGCCCAATGAAGCGATCGAAATCGCGGACTGGAAAGAACGCAACGTCGGACCGGTGCAGCGCGTTCGCTTCCGCCTGGGTAAAAATGGACACATGCTGGAGCTGCAACTACCCTTGCGCACCGATGGCAAGCCCGCTTACTAGGCCCATGGGGAATTTTCGCCATGGATAAGTCCGGCGTTCACCAGTTTCTTACAGGGCAGAAACTTGGGGTCCTGGGCAGTATTTCCCACGAGGGTTCTTCGCAAGCGGCCCTGGTGGGCATCGCGGTCACTCCCGAACTGGAAATTATCTTCGACACTGTCAGCAGCTCTCGCAAATTCAGAAATTTGACCGCCCGTCCTCGATGCTCTTTTGTCGTGGGCTGGACCGGTGAGGTTACCGTCCAATTTGAGGGCACAGCTTTCCAGCCGCAGGGCGCGGAGCTGGCCCGCTATCAACAAATTTATTTCGCAACGTGGGCGGACGGGCCCGCTCCCCTTAGCTGGACGGGCATCACCTATTTTGTGGTACGTCCGAAATGGATTCGTTACAGCGACTTTGACCAGCATCCGCCGCTGATCGAAGAATTCCGTTTCGAGGATGGCTGTTAGTGCGAATCTCCGGAAAGCGGGCTCCACAATGAACCCCACGATGAAACTCGCGTTTTGCAGATCCTCAGCTCTGATGTTCGCGGGCCTCGCGATCGCCTCTATGGCTGGGGCTCAGGCAAGTGATCCCGCCGACCAGGCCATGAACACCATTCGCCCGGAAGCCATTCGCGCCGGAATCCGTTTCCTCTCCGACGACGCGCTGGAGGGCCGCGGCACCGGCACGCGTGGATTCGATATCGCCGCTAAATACATGGCTTCGCAATTCGAATCGCTGGGACTGCAGCCCGCCGGCGACCATGGAACATATTTTCAGGCCGTGCCGCTGCGCTCTTCCAGGCCCGACGAAACAAAAACTGTTCTCACCCTGACGCACGCCGGAAAGTCGACCGAGACCCTGGTGTTTCGCAAGGACTACATTTCTGGCGGCGATCCCGTGCGCTCGGATACCTCGGTCGAGGCCCCGGTGGTCTTCGTGGGTGGCGGCGTCACTGCGCCGGAACAGGGCTATGACGATTACAGAGGCGTCGACGTCCAAGGAAAAATTGTCGCCCTCATCTCGGGAGCGCCGAATTTCGAATCCTCGCTAAAAGCCCATTACTCCGCTTTTGAAGTGAAGGCTAAAATTGCCGTTGACCATGGAGCTATCGGCGTCATTGTCCTGACCGATCCCGTCATGGAAAATATGTATTCCTTCAGCGAGCAGGTACGCGACCTTTCATTTCCGCAATTTCATTGGCTCGACACGCAACAGCAACCGAACGATTATTTTCGGGAGCTGCGCGGCAACGCCTTCCTGAGCATGGGCGCGGTGAAGAAGTTCTTTGAGGGCAGCCCGCACACCGCCGAGGAAGTGTTCGCGGCCATGAAAGCCGGTAAACCGCTGTCGTTCGTGATGCCGCTGACGGCGAAGATACACAACGTTTCCATCTTGCAGGACGTTCAGAGCCGCAACGTGATCGCCAAACTGGAAGGGAGCGATCCCGCGCTGAAAAATGAGTATCTGGTTTACAGCTCGCATCTCGATCACTTGGGCATCGGGGAACCGGTGAAAGGAGACAACATCTACAACGGTGCGTTGGATAACGCCTCGGGATCGTCCATCCTCGTGGAAGTTGCGCGCGCCTTCTCCAGCCTCAAAACGCGGCCGCGGCGTTCCATTTTGTTTGTGTCCGTTACCGGTGAAGAAGCGGGCTTATTGGGCTCTGATTATTTCGCGCACACCCCGACAGTCCGAAAGGATGCCATCGTTGCCAACGTGAACATGGATGAAGACCTGATGCTCTGGCCGCTGCAGGACATCGTGGCCTTCGGCGCCGAACATTCCAGCCTCGATGGGGTAATTAAAACCGCTGCAGCGCGCATGCAGCTGGTTGAAAGTCCCGACCCCTTGCCCGACGAAGTCGTCTTCATCCGCAGTGATCAATATTCTTTCGTGAAGCAAGGCATTCCAGCGGTGTTTCCAGTTCCCGGCTTTAAATCCGACGACGCGAAAGTTAATCCCGCGGCCACCTTCCAGAACTGGGAAAAAATCCGCTACCACCAACCGCAGGATGACATCGATCAGCCAGGACTGGATTTCGACACCGCCGCGAAATACGCCCGCTTCGTATTTCTGTGTGGCTACCTGATCACCGAAGACCCCCATCGGCCCACGTGGAACAAGGGAGATTTTTTCGGCGATCGCTACGGACCTGCGGCAAGCTAAATTTCCGTTTGAGCTATCGTCAGGAAACACCGATGGAAAACGTACAAACGCAGATTCTCAATAGATTGGCGAGCGCGTGCGGCCTACTCCCTGGCCGCCTTGTTCCCCGATCGCGTCACCGCCATCGCCACTATCGCACTGGTCTATCAGCCGCGCGGCGGAATTCGCATTCCCTCTTTCGAACAATCTCGGCGACTCTGGTATCAGTGGTTGCTGTGCACAGATAGCGGAGCCGCCGCCGTGCTTGATCACTTAAATCAATAGGTGAGGTCGTGAGTACGGCGCTCGGGCGTGGCCTGAGCGTCAGCGCCGGTAAATTCCGTAAAACCAGCTGATGCCCAGTGCGCCTGGCGCCACGCCTACTACCACCGCGTCGCCGTCATGGAAGCGATCGAAGTCGTCGTAATCCACGGCCAGGCGCTCAACTCTTTGCCCCGGCCGCCACGAAGGCACGAAAAGCCTGCGGCTGCCGCGCACCATGCCGCGCATATTGAAGCGGCTTTGCACTGTGGTCTGGTGATAGACCACATTTTTTGGCGAATCGAGTTTGCCATTCAGGAACAACGTGGCCGCTAGTATCCACGGCAAAGGAATGAAGCCGGCATAAATTCTTTTCAGCACTTCGATGTCCCGCCGGTTGCGCGCGCCGCGATCGAGAAACACCGCCACCGTCAGGCCCGCAAAAAAGATGATGCCAAAAAATACCAGCATCCAGTCGAGGTCCAGCGGAGGATAGATTTGGCTGATGTAGGGAAACAGCAGGGAGCCTGCGAGAAAGACCGCCGTGCGCTTCATGAAGCGCGGCCGAAATACCAGTTCAGCGATCGAAGAGGTCAGCCCGCAAGACGGACACTCGTCCTTCATCCGTTCTGAGCCGCAATTAAGGCATCTGGTCATTCCGCCCCAGCCACAAACCCGTCGGCCGCCACGACTTGATTATAATGCGGCTCCCGGGGGATTGCCTGCGAGCGAGTCCAGAAGATCCTGATAATATTTCTGGTTTTCGGTTTCCGCCAGCGCGACGGCCACGCCCATCCCCAGGCCTGGTTCCACGCGTTTAACGGAACAATTCACTTTCACGGGACGCGCCAGATTCAGCCGCGCCGTAAATCCCGCGCCAATCCAGAGAGTATCAGCGGCCTCAATGAACATACCGTTGGCGCTGATGTCGCGCGTTTTTCCAGACAATACTGCCGAGCCCCATTCAATCTCCAGGTCCGCGCAAAACGAATATCGCGGCGCCCAGCGACGCTCCAGCCGTCGGGATGCGTGTTCTCCAGTTTCCATAAACTCGGCGCACCCTCCTGCGTAGAGTCACTCACCGGCCTGATCGGCGTGCTGTGGCCAGGATACGCCTGTGTTCCTGTATCTATACGACGCCGCAAGACGATGTTTTGTTCCCGTTAATCGTAACCGTCTGTGTTAACCCCGCCACCTGAACGTTGCGACGTCAGGTGCCTTTAGACGGACCAGCCTCTCCGGAAGGCTCCTGCTGGCCTGCTGGTTTATTTCCCGCAGCCATTCGCCGGTGCACTTCCGCCTCGAGATATTTGCGCAGGCGCTGCGGGACAATTCCCGGAGCCGCCAAGGCCTCAAGATCAGCGACCGTCAGCTCCGGCAAAAAACTCAACACGGACACCAGCGTGGACGCCGGGTGGCGCACGACCGCGAGGCGCACGTTGTAGTCACAGGACCATTTGCGATGCCGCGCGATGGCGTGCACTACAGTTTCGGGAATCGCTTCGCTCGCCAGCGCTTTAAGTATTTGCGCTGCGTGGAGGTGGGCATTGTCCAGCGTGACTTCGACTACTTTGGGATGGCCTTCCGCGAGGAGCAATCCGGCTACGCGTGAAGGTCCGCGCCGTCCCAGCGTGATTTTCTGCCCGAGTGGGAGTTGTGGCAGCCGTGCCGCTAGTTGATCTTCGGCGTTGCGCTTCAACTCTGCTGAAACCCCGGGCAGCAACGCGATCTGAACTAGGTCCATCAAATAAAGTTCCCGCAACAGTCGCATGCTGACGAGGCGCGGCGCGTGTGGATGGGAAGCCAGCGCCTTTTTGACGGCGTAAACTTTCAGCCATTCGCGGCGCTTGGAGATTTCTTCGGCTACCTCGGGGGGGAGAATCTTACGGCCCAGTAAAACGCGCACGTTTGCTTCCGTGAGGGCCGGATTGTTCAGCAAAGCCAGAAGTACTTCGCGCGATTCTTGATACAGCAATGCGGCCAATTCTTCCGATGTCGCTACGGATGCACGCTGAATCTCCGCCAGGGCTGGCGCAGTGCTCTGCGGTGGCGCGTTGGGTGCGTTCACATTCGTCATGCGAATCTCTTTCCGTCTCCGCCGGGAAGAATCTCCAGCGCCATCAGTGCCGCCGCTTGGGCCGGCAAGATCGGCAGTAATCCAATTTTTGCCAGCGGTGCGGCGTGCTGCAAGCGCCCATCCAGCAAATCATCGAAAAATGCGCAGCGCCCCATCATGCCGCCAGTCTTGGCCAGGCGGAATGGTACTGTCTCCAATCCAAGTTCTTTGATCAGAGTTTTCACCAGGGCGGCCAGTTGCCCGACGGCATCCCGCAAGATCCCGCGAGCCATTTCGTCGTCCGTGTCGGCCGCATTGGCCACCACGGGAAATAGCCGCGGAAACATTTCTGGCGATGAATTCCTGCCCGCATTTCCCAGTTGCCTCAGCATTTGTTTTCCCAGTGGCGATTCCTCGCCGTTTTTTTCGCGATAGAGTTTGGCCAGCGCCAGCGCTTTCCTTCCGATATCCGTGGCGCTGCCTTCGTCGCCAATCCCCGGGCCCAAACCACCGGCGCGGCGCATTCCCCCGGATAAGCCGCGCCCCGCGGCCACCGATCCTGTACCGGCAATCAGCACGATAGCCGGACCATCCCCCACCGCGGCCAGCGCAATTTCCAAGTCCGTGCATACTTTCACTTCTATTCCTGGGAAGACCTCGGCCAAAGCGGCGCGCACCGATTCAGCCGCTCTAGGATCAGCGGCTCCCGAAAGGCCCGCGCACAATGCCGCGATCGCGGTGCGCTCGACATTCGCTTGCGCGATTGCCGCCTGGGCGGCCTGCTTGATCGAATCCAGCGCCCGTTCGAGCCCTACACGCCCCGGATTCGACGGGCCGGCGTGCGCGCGAGCGAGAATATTTGCGTACTCATCCATCAGGAAGCATTCTGTCTTCGTGCCACCGCCATCAAATCCCAGCACACAGCGCATACGCAAAGCATAAGCCACTCTCCGGCAAACTTCTTCACAGCCGCGTGAACGCCTATCTCAAGCGGCAATACTTGCCGTCTTGACGCGCTGAATCTGCGCATCTATCCTCACCACTCTCGATGCACATCGCGCCTCTCGATCTAGCCATCGTCATCGTCTATCTGCTGGCGGTGACCGCGCTGGGCATGCACTTCCGGCGCAAACAACCCGCGCGGGCATCCTCGCAAAGTGAAGATCGCAACGCCGTAACTCGGGATTATTTCCTCGGAGGACGTAGCGCGCCATGGTGGGCGCTGGCTTTTTCCATCGTAGCCACGGAAACCTCCACGCTTACCATTATTGGGACTCCGGCCATCGCCTACGGTGGCAATCTCACTTTTCTTCAGTTGGTCTTTGGTTACCTCATTGGGCGCGTGCTTATCGTTCTTCTTCTGTTGCCTGGCTATTTTCGTGGAGATTTCTTTACCGCCTACGCGCTCATCGAAAAGCGCTTTGGGCAGCGCCTGCGCGCAGTCGCTGCCACCACCTTTCTGGTTACGCGCGCGATTGCTGAAGGAGTGCGCGTCTCGGCCATCGCGCTGGTCCTCAGCGTCGTACTTGGTACCTCCGAGCATCTTTCCGTCGTGATCGTTATCGCACTCACGCTCCTTTACACTCTCGAAGGCGGCATGAAAGCGGTTATCTGGACAGATGTCGCCCAACTTTTCATCTATCTGGCGGGAAGCGCTGCCACTTTTTTTGCTCTCTTATACCGCATTCCCGGCGGCTGGGGCGAAGTCGTGCAGGTCGCTGCGACGCACGGCCACAAATTGCAAGTCTTCGATTTTTCGTTTGATCTGGCCACCAGATACACCTTCTGGTCTGGATTGATTGGCGGCGCGTTCCTCACCATGGCCAGTCATGGCACGGACCAGACCATCGTGCAGCGCCTGCTCGCCGCGCGCGATCAGCGCGACAGCCGCCGCGCCTTGCTCGCTAGCGGCGTGGTCGTGCTCTTTCAATTCACCATATTCCTTCTGGTGGGAGTCTTACTTTACGTTTTCGCGCAGCACACGCCCTTGCTTGTGGCTGGCGAGCGAACCGATCGCCTCCTCCCGCTTTTTCTTCTGCGCGAAATGCCCACTGGTCTCGCCGGCTTGCTTCTCGCCTCCATCATCGCCGTCGCTATGTCCAACGCGAGTGGTTCGCTGAATTCCCTGGCCGCCAGCAGCGTGCTGGATTTTTCTGCCCTGCGCGGCAAACGTCCTATCATTGGCGACGACCGAAGTTTTTTGCGGCGCTCGCGTAACATGACGCTTTTTTGGGGGTTGGTGCTGATGGGTTTTGGCCTGGTCGCCTGGGGGCCGCTCCTTGAAACCGGCCTCACAGTGGCATCTTTGCCTTTCGGAAGTCTGCTGGGCTTGTTTTTGCTCGGCACTTTAAATCGCCGCGCCAATGCCACGGGTGCGCTGGCCGGAATGTTCGCTGGCCTGCTCGCCATACTTTGTGTGTGGCGTCTCACGAATATCGCCTTCACCTGGTACGTCTTGATCGGATGCCTGGTGACTTTTCTGATAGGCTCGCTGGTCAGCCTTTTGGTGCGCACGGCACTTTATGAAGAACGCCCATGACTGAAAAACGTCTCGAACTCGTTCGCGGCCTGGGTGCCTGGGCGTCCGCCGCCATCGTGGTCGGTACTATGATCGGCACCGGCATTTTTTTGAAGCCCGCCGAAATGGCTCGCGAAGGCCGTACCGTTTCGGTGGTATTTGCCGCGTGGATTGTGGGCGCAATACTTTCTGTTTTTGGCGCGCTGTCTTTCGCTGAACTCGGTGCCGCCATTCCCGAAGCCGGCGGCGAATACGCTTATCTCTGCCGCGCTTTTGGTCCCGTGTGGGGATTTCTTTTCGGCTGGATGCATTCCATCGTTGGCCGCCCCAGTTCGCTTGCGTCCATCGCCGCGGGCATGATGCGTTTTGTTGGTTTCCTGATTCCCGCCGTCGGCGCGCCGCTCTTCACCCTGCACATTCCCGCCATGGGCACTTGGATCGCGCCGTATGATTTCGTCTTCACATGGGCCCAGCCTCTGGCTGTGCTGTGGCTGGCCTTCATGACCGGCGTGAATTATCTAGGTGTCCGCCTGGGCGGCGCGGTGCAGGTTTTTCTGACCGCTATAAAAATAATGTCTGTGGTCATCGTCATTGGCGTAGCGTTGTTCTCGCCTGCCGGGGCGCCACACGCTGCGGATCCCTTCTGGCCGGCTGCGGGAGATAGCTTCGGCACCATCTTTGCGGCATTTCTGGCGACGCTCGCCGCGGCTTTGTGGGCCTATGACGGTTGGGAGGATTTGAATCTCGTCGGTTCGGAAGTCGCCGATCCGCAACGCAACTTTCCGCGCGCGCTGGTCGGCGGTGTTTCTTTCGTCGCCATCATCTATTTGCTGTTCAGCGCCGCCTGCCTCAAGGTTTTGCCCTTCGCAGATGTAGCCGCTTCTCAGCACATCGCTTCCGACGTGGTCGAGCACGTGATCGGGCGCGGCGCCGCTGCGTGGATCACTCTGGCCATGGCCGTCTCCGCGCTAGGCTCCATGAATTCTTCCGTGCTGAGCGGCGCGCGCGTCGGCTACGCCATGGCCCGCGACGGAATTTTTTTCAAAATTGCCGACGGCATCCATCCGAAATTTCGCACTCCCGGCCGCGCGCTGATTTTCCAGGGCTTGCTCGCCAGTTTGATGGCCCTGACTGGAACGTTTGAAGAGCTTTCCAATCTGTTTATTTTTGCGGCGTGGATTTTCTACGGTTTCGCCGTGGTAGCGCTGTTTCGCATGCGCCGTACGGAACCGGATTTGCCTCGTCCCTATCGTTGCTGGGGCTACCCCTGGGTTCCCGGACTATTCGTGGCCGGCGCTCTCGCGCTGACGATCAATATCTGGATTCATCGGCCTGGACGTTCTTCAATCGGCATGCTCCTGATCCTCGCGGGTCTGCCGTTCTACAAACTGTGGGCGGGTCGCGAAAAGTCAGCCGGCGCGGCCTGATTTTGGCCTTCCGGCGTCATGGCCTGAAAACCGCGCCCGGCTTCCTCGCTCACTTCCATCGCCGGATGGAAAATCCTGGCTAACGCTTCTACACCAACAGATAGTCTCGGTCCGGGCCGCGACGCATAACTGTTGGCCTCAAAAGCATAGACACGGCCATTCGTTACCGCCGGAATCGTCTCCCACTCCGGCGGGTGCGTCATTTCGTTATATTCCCGGCGGGCTTGCGCGGCGTCGTACCCGCACGGCGACACCACGATAATTTCCGGCGCCGCCACCACGATGTCTTTCAACTCCACACGAAAAGAAGCTGTGCCGATTTTTCCGAACACATCTTCGCCGCCCGCCATAGCCACCATTTCGGGCACCCAGTGACCGCCGACGTAAAAAGGCTCCAGCCATTCGAGAAATGCCACCCGCGGGCGAATGGTAATTTTTTTTATTTGGCGTTGCACCGCGTCCAGCCGCTCACGAATCTCGCCTAGCGCCCTCTCGGCAGCCGGCACACGCCCGGTAGCCTGCGCCACCAGCATCACATCGCGCCACACGTCTGAAAGATTTTGGGGATTGAGGCACAGAACCTTTGGCGGCTTGGCGAAGTCGCGAAGAATGGCGGCCAAGTCCTCGGGAGACGCGGAGCATACATGGCACAAATCCTGCGTCACCACCAGGTCGGGATGCAGTTCGCGCAGAATCTCACCATCCACACTGTACAGGCTCTCGCCGCGGGCCATGAACTGCCGAACCAAGGTGTCCACTTCCAGCGCCGAGAGCCCGTGGGGGATGCGCGATTGAATGAGAACGCGTCGGTCACGCGCCTGTGGTGGAAAATCGCACTCGTGGCTTACGCCCACGACGTCGGCATCCAGCCCGAGCGAAAAAAGAATCTCGGTGGCCGACGGCAGCAGGGAAACAATTCGCATAGTGAAACCTTATCACTTCGAAGAATTATTTTTCATACAGGAAATATTTTCGCCGCAGCTGTTCGAACGTCTGCAGATCTTTGCTCCAGCCGGCAATGATTTGCTGCGCCACAATTCCCTCCCGCAACTGTCGCACGGTTTCGGCATGGCCCGTCAGCAGCAGAAGTTTTGCGGCATCAAAATGGTCGGGGTAGAGGGTCCTCAACAATACGGCAATTTCCAATCCGAGGCTCATGGACCGGGCCGCGCGATCATCCTCCACGTGCATCGCCACTCCGCTGCATTTCTGTCCACTGTATAAGGCCGACGAGGGCGTAAAGTCCGTGGCGCTGAACAACAGTCCGCTGACGTGTCTTTCATTCAGACGGGCGGCCACTTCTGCTCCGTGCATCCACGGTGCGCCAAATTCTTCGAAGGGAGTTTCCGTTCCCCGTCCCACCGAAACCCCGGCGTTCTGCAATACCTCCAGGCCCGGATAGAGAATCGAGCCGTTCAGCGTACGCAGATTGGGTGACGGCGGAATCCAGCGCAAGCCCGTATCCTCATAAAAATAATTGCGGCGCCAGTTTTTCATGGCGATAACGTGCAGATCGCAGCCAATTTTATTTTCGGCGTTAAATAATTGCGCCAGTTCGCCGATGGTCAATCCATAACGGACCGGCAGCGGAAAATAGGCGGTGAAGCTGGTTTTGTCCACATCCAGCACCGGTCCTTCCACAATTTCACCGCCCAGCGGATTCGGCCGGTCCAGCACGAGAAAAGCGATTTTGCGTTTTGCCGCCTCCTCCATGCAATACGCCATGGTCGTTGTGTAGGTGTAGAAGCGCACGCCCGCGTCCTGTATGTCGAAAACGAGTGCATCGATGCCGGCCAGCATCTCCGTGGTCGGGCGGCGCGTGTCTCCGTACAAACTGTAAACCGGCAAGCCACTGGCCGGGTCTTTGCCGGAGGCCACATTTTCATCTTTGCTGCCGCTTAATCCGTGCTCCGGGCTGAACAGCGCCACGACTTGGACGCCGGCAGCGTGCGTGAGCACTTCCACAGTGCTGTGACCCTGCGAATCCATCCCCGTATGATTGGTGATTACGCCGACGTGTTTCCCGCGCAGTGGCGCAAACTTTTCCGCCTCCAGCGCGTCCAGTCCGGTCTGCACGGCCGCAACGCGGTAAGCCTGACGTGCATCCTGTTCTCCGGAAGCCTTGCTTCCGAGCGCTGCACTCCCAGCGACGACAACCGACATCTTGGCAACAAACAGGGCACACAACAGTATTGCCCGGCACAATGTGCCGCCACCGTTGCGGACTCCTTTGACAACCTGCTTCATAGTTCGCAATGATATTCTGGAACGTCTCTCGCGCGTGTTGTTTGTGGCCCCAAAGTGCGTGTGCTATATACAAATTAGAGCATGCACGGCCGGAAAAGCTTACATCTGATGATTTATGGTCGCTTCCGCGTCCTTCCGCTGCTCGCCGTCACGCTGATCTTTACTATGCCTAACGCCGCGCGCAATCAAAGCAGTGCTCCGCCAGCCAGATCGGCGCGGCCGAAATCTTTGCCCAAAACTTTGCCAAAATCTGGGCCTCCGGCAAAGAGGCTTTCTGCCGCCAACAAACAGTGGGTGGAAACTACGCTGCGCAAGATGACCGATGCCGAAAAAATCGGCCAGTTGATCTTCGCCACTTATCACGGCAGCTTTACGTCCACCGATGCCGACGCGTATCGCAAGATAATGCATAGCGTGAACGATCTGCACGTCGGCGGGTTTATTAACGTTACGCAGATGTCGCCGCTGGGCATTGTCAAAAGTCAGGCTTATCCGACCGCCGTTTTGACCAATCAACTACAGGCGCATTCCAAATTGCCGTTGCTGATTGGCGCAGATTTCGAACGGGGCTCGGCCATGCGTCTCGACGAAGGCACTTCGTTTCCCACCGCCATGGCGCTTGCGGCTGGCGGCCGTCCAGCGGACGCCTACACCATGGGCAAAATCACCACGTTGGAAGCCCGCGCTGTGGGTATCCACTGGATCTACGCGCCCGTTTCCGACGTGAACAATAATCCCGGCAATCCCATCATCAACACGCGTTCGTTCGGTGAAGATCCTCAGCGGGTCGCCGAATTTGTCGCGGCGTTCGTGCGCGGAGTAGAAGAAAATGGCGGCCTCGCCACGGCAAAACATTTTCCCGGCCACGGCGACACTGCCGCGGACTCGCACATTGATCTCCCCGTGATTCGCGCGGACAAGGATCGTCTGGAACATCTCGAGTTGATTCCCTTCCGCTCGGCAATTGCCGCGGGCGTAGGCAGCATCATGACCGGCCATCTTTCGATTCCGTCGCTGGAACCCGATCCCAACACTCCCGCTACGCTTTCGAAAAACGTTCTGACCGGCGTTTTGCGCGATGAACTTCACTTCCAGGGATTGGTGGTCACCGATGCCATGGATATGGGCGGCATCACCACACGATTTGCGCCGGGCGAAGCGGCCGTACGCGCGGTGTTGGCCGGCGCTGATGCGCTGCTCATGTCGCCGGTTCCGGATGCCGCTTACGAAGCCCTGCAGGCGGCCGTAAAGTCCGGACGCATTTCACACGAACGCCTCGACGCCTCCGTCCGTCGTATTCTGCAAGCCAAAGCGCGCCTCGGGCTCAACAAAACCAGGTTGGTCGATCTGAACGCCATCAATGCAAAGTTTGGCCGCGCCCCCTGGCAGAAGGACGCGCAGGAAATTTCCGATCGCGGCGTAACCCTGCTGCGCGACACCGCCAACCGCCTGCCGCTCGACCCCAGTAAACCTTCGCGCGCGCTGCTGCTGGCTTTTTACGCCGATCCCGAGCCCTATCCCGGTGAAGATCTGGAACGCGAACTGCGCTCGCGTTTTGATTCCGTCACGACGTTGCGTGCCGATACGCGCTTCGTGAAAGCCGGCACGTTGAAGTTGCCGCCGGCCGACACCTACGACATCGCTATTCTCGCTTTGTTCGTGCGCGTCAGTGATCGCAAAGGGAATGTGGATGTTCCCCCGGAGCAGGCTGCACTGGCCGAACAAATCTTCCACGCCGGGAAGCCGGTCATCACTGTCGGATTGGGCAGTCCTTATCTGATTGAGAATTTTCCGCAGGCTGAAACCTGGCTGGCGGTATTTGGCATCAGCGACGTGGCGCAGATTTCCGTGGCTCGAGCGTTGTTCGGACAAATTCCGATTGGCGGCAAGCTTCCGGTCACCATTCCGGGAATAAAACTCGCCGCCGGCTTCGGTATTTCACGACCTGTGAGTCACGATACGGTTGAGCCCGCCGACGATTCCGCGGACAAAAAATTGCAGCCGGCCTTTGATGTGATTAAGAACGCCATCGCCGACAAAGCATTTCCGGGAGCCACCCTCGCCGTCGGCTACCAGGGCAAAGTTTCCGTGCACTCCTTCGGCAAACTTAGCTACGACCCGCAGGCCCGCGCCGTCACCGAAAAGACTCGGTACGACATCGCTTCGCTTACGAAAGTGGTAGCCACCACTACGCTCGTTGCGAAGCTGGTTGAAGGGGACTTCCCTGTTCCGCTCGACCTCGACGCCAAAATCGAACGCTATCTGCCGGAATGGTCCACTACGGCGCAGGAGCAGAGTCTCCAGCAGAAAGAATGGCGCAGCAAAGTTACCGTCCGTCATCTGCTGACTCACACCTCGGGATTGCCGCCTTTCAAAGAGTATTGGCGCACCTCCAAAGGCAAGCAGGACACGTTGAATCGCATTTTTGCCGAGCCGCTCGAGTACGAGCCCGGCACAAAGGAAGTCTATTCCGACCTGGGCATCATTCTCATGGCGGAAATTGTCGAGCGCCTTACCGGGCGGACTCTGGACGATCTCGCCAACACTTATATTTTCGACCCGTTGAAAATGTCCGCTACGGGCTTTCGTCCCGCTAAGAAACTCTGGCCGGAGATTGCTCCGACCGAAATCGACAACAGCCTGCGGCATCGCCTGGTGCAGGGCGAAGTTCACGACGAAAACGCTTTTGCCATCGGTGGCGTTTCCGGGCACGCCGGGCTCTTCAGCACCGCGCCTGATCTCGCGGCGCTCTGCCAGATGCTGCTGAATGGCGGCAGCTACGCTCACGAGCGCATTTTGCGGCGCGCTACTGTCGCGCAGTTCACCGCCGCACAGCAGCTTTCGAACGGCACGCGCACGCTCGGCTGGGCAGTGCCTACGGAAGGAGGCTCCAGCGGGCACTTTTTCTCCGCGCGCAGTTTTGGGCACACCGGGTTCACCGGAACGTCCATCTGGATTGATCCCGACCGCGATTTGTTCGTGGTGCTGCTCACCAATCGAGTCAACCCTACACGCGAAAATCAGAAAATCGCCAAGGTTCGCCCCGCGCTTCACGATGCCGTGATGCAATCACTGGAGATCGCTGAACCTACTCACGCTTCCCGTTAAGTTTCTATGGATTCAAATTGGCGAAGACTTGCGATGCCAATCGCTCGATTCTTGTAGTTGTGCAGACACCTGCTAAAACACTCCCTGTTCCATCTCCCGCGCCGCGTGCTCCAGATCGTTTGCCTTGCCGAGATCACGCCAGTAATATTCGTCGGCGCGAAACGCAGAAATCTTTTCTCCGCTGCCTGCCAGTCGCAAATAACAATCAATGATGGAGAACCCGCCGTCCTCCTTCATAAGCGGCAATAGTCGCGGCGAAATTACGTGGATTCCAGAAAACGCCAACTCCTGCGGCCGCTGTACTGCGAATACCATTTCCGGTTGAGCATCGCCACCGGCGCGACGCCCGCATAGTCGCATCTGCTCGTCGAAAATCAGATGCCGACTGGAGTCTCGCTGCTGCACTGCCAGCGTAGCCATCGAACCGCTCTCTTTGTGGGTTTGCACCATGCGCTGGAGGTCGATAGTGCTGACCACGTCCACGTTATGCAGGATAAATGCCTCGTCGGCAGAATCGGACTTTGCGAGAAAAAACCAGCCGGCCTTTTTCAAACCGCCGCCGGTATCCAGCAACACTTCTTCTTGCGACACTTCGATGCGCATCCCGAAATTGTCATGCGCTTTTAAAAAGGAAATCACCTTGTCCGCGAAGTGATGCACATTGACGATCACTTCGCGGACCCCGAACGTTCGCAGCCGCGCCAGCGCAATTTCCAGCAAAGTGCGCCCGCCAACTTCCACCAGCGCTTTGGGGCGATCGTTCGTCAGCGGGCGCAACCGCGTGCCCAAGCCCGCGGCCAGCACCATCGCTTTCATCGTTCGCCCGCCATGTTCATTTACCCAGCTGCTCAAGTTGCAGATGCCGCACGGAGACTTCCACGCCGTTTCTGCCCCGATAACGTTTAGCCAGTTGTTCCGCCAGGAACACCGAGCGATGTTGCCCGCCGGTGCAGCCGAACGACACCATGAGGTTTTTAAATCCCCGCTCGCGGTAGCTCGCCACGCTGGCATCTACCAGGGACATCACGCAGGCCATGTACTGGTGCACGCTTTCCTGTTGGTTGAGGTATTCGATCACCGCGGCGTCCTTGCCCGTCAGCGATTTGAAGCGTTCTTCCCTTCCGGGATTCGGCAAGCTGCGCGCATCAAAAACAAACCCTCCTCCGTTGCCGGTTTCATCTTTCGGCCAGCCCTTGTGGAAAGAAAAACTGAAGATGCGCAACGTAAGGTGTTCCGCGGAACTTGCCAGCCCGCGCAGCTTTTCCGAAGCCAGCATGCTTTGGAACGCGCTCATCAGGGTGGGCAACTCAATCGGCAGCGTCACGTGATGCAGTAGCCAGCGCAGGTTTTTCAGCGCGAACGGCACACTCTGCAGGAAATGTTCTTTGCGTTCGTAAAAACCACGAAACCCGTAAGCGCCTAGCGCCTGCATAATGCGCACAAACACATAAGCGTAGTAGTGCCGCAGGAAGGCTTCGCGATCGACCTTGATGTACTTGCCCAACGCTTCCAAGTAGTGATCGAGCAATTCCTGGCGCAACTCCGGCGGTAAATCTGCCTTGGCGTCGAACAACAGCGAAGCGATGTCGTACTGCAGGGCACCTTTGCGCCCACCCTGGTAGTCCACAAAAAAAGGCTGGCCGTCGCGCAGCAGAATATTTCTCGATTGAAAATCGCGATATAGAAAATATTCACGGTCCGCGGTCATCAGAAAATCCGTCAAACGGCCGAAATCGTTCTCCACTGCCTGCTCGTTGAATGGAATACCCGCCAGCCGCAGAAAATAATATTTGAAATAGTTCAGGTCCCAGGCCACCGACTGACGGTCAAAGCTGGAGATGGGATAGCAGGCCTCGTAGTTCAGTTCGCGGCCTGCCTCCACCTGGAAGCGCGGGAGCGCCTCCACCACTTTTCGGTAAGCCCCGACGACGGCGGGCGCGATGCTTTCGCCATCGCGATTTCGCGACAGGAACTCAAACAGGGTGGTGTTTCCCAGGTCCTCTTCCAGATAAACGCCGTGCTCCAAGTCTTCGCCGTAAATTTCCGGGACCGGCAAACCGTGTTTTCGAAAGTGTTTGGAAAATTCCAGGAAGGCGAAATTTTCTTCCCGCACGCCATAAATGATGCCGATGGCGGCATGGCTGTCGTTGGACAAACGAATAATTTGTCGGCCGGAGCCGCCCAGCTGACCTTGCAACGGCACCACGCCCTTTACTGGCGCGTGGAAGCGCTCCTCGAACAAGCGGTTAAGAATATTCATCAGTGCGATTTCCAACGCGACCGCCTCGCTAAATCCAGCCATTTCATGATAGCCGAATCCCTTCTCGGCCTCCGCAAATAGGAAACCGGGAGTTTCGTGAAGGTATTAGCAATTTGTTGGCAATACCGTCGCGTTTCTCGACCCATAGCAGCGAAGTCGCAGGACCCACGGCTATAATTCAAGGGTGCCCTCAAAGCCCAAGGAAAAGCGGCGCAGTGAACTGCGCAATCCGGCGTCGAAAAATCTTGACCGCCTGAGCACGCTGCAAATTGTGCGGTTGATGAATCGCGAGGACCGCAAAGTGGCGGTCGCCGTCGGCCGTAGCCTTCCCTCCATCGCCCGCGCCGTGGACGTCATCGTAAAAACCATTCGCGGGGGCGGTCGCCTTATCTATGTAGGTGCCGGCTCGAGCGGCCGCATCGCGGTACTGGACGCGGCGGAATGCCCGCCGACGTTTGGAACTTCGCCAGACCTGGTACAGGCGCTGATAGCCGGCGGGGGCCTGGCGGTCACCGGAGCGGTCGAAGGCGCCGAGGATTCCCCAGCCAATGCGGCTCGCGACTTGCGCGCAATTAAATTAACAAAGAAAGATATTGTCGCCGGCATTTGTGCCAGCGGCACGACTCCATACGTCCTCGGCGCGCTGCGTTACGCGTCGCAGGTCGGCGCGGCCACCATCGCCATCACCGTAAACCGCAACACTCCGGTCGCACGCCTCGCCGCAATCCTGATCGCCACTGATGTGGGCCCGGAAGTTCTCACCGGATCCACGCGTCTCAAATCCGGCACCTCGCAAAAAATGGTTCTGAACACACTCACTACCGCGGCGATGGCTCGGCTCGGACATGTTTATGAAAATCTGATGATTGATGTGCAAGCCTCCAATCGCAAGGTTTCCCAGCGCATGGTGCGCATTCTCGCCGAAGCCTCCGGGGAAAATATGTCGGCAGCGGAACACGCTTTGCGTCAATCCGGCCACAATCTCCGCGTGGCCCTGATAATGTTGAAATTGCGGCTACCCGCCAAAGAGGCTGCGAAGAGGCTGCGTGATGCGAAAGGAAACCTACGTGCATCTCTGGGTGAGTAGCTTCTTCTGATGATTTCTCATGGATAAGTTTTTAATCAAAGGCGGCAAACCGCTTCACGGGACAGTAGCCATCAGCGGTGCGAAAAATTCCGCGCTGCCGGTGATGGCGGCGGCTTTGCTCACTGCTGAACCGGTAACGCTGCACAACATTCCTAAAGTTCGCGACCTGATCACCATGAGCAAGCTGCTGGCGTTCATGTCCGCGACGGTTTCCACCAGTGATTTTCCCGCCAGCGATTACACGATTTGCGCGCCCACACTAAACCACGCGGAAGCGCCGTATGACCTGGTCAAAACCATGCGCGCCTCGATTCTCACGCTGGGCCCGCTCATCGCTCGCGTTGGTGTGGCTCGCGTTTCGCTTCCCGGCGGTTGCGCTATTGGTGCGCGCCCGGTGGATTTGCATTTGAGCGCGCTCGAAAAAATGGGCGCGGAGATTACCACCTCTCACGGCTACATCGAAGCGAAAGTGCCGAATCACGGGCGCCTCAAGGGCGCGAATATCAGTTTCGACAAGATCACGGTGACCGGCACGGAAAATATCCTGATGGCCGCGGCCCTCGCCGATGGCGAAACTGTTCTTGACAACGCGGCGCGCGAACCGGAAGTCACCGACCTCATCGAGATGCTGCGCAAGATGGGCGCGCACATTGAAGGCGACGGCACTTCCAAGCTGCGCATTCGCGGTGTCGAGAAACTTCACGGCACCGAGCACACCGTCATTCCCGATCGCATCGAGGCCGGCACGTTCCTCGTTGCGGGCGCCATCACCGGCGGCGACTTGACCATCGCCAACTGCGCGCCCGAGCATCTCGCTTCCACCATTTCCAAAATGCAGCAGGCCGGTGTGCGCATCGACATCACCGACAAAACTACTTTGCGCGTTCGTGGAGCTCAAAAACTGGTCGCGTCCGATGTCACCACCGAGGAGTACCCTGGGTTCGCCACCGATATGCAGGCGCAATACATGGCCCTGGCCACCCAGGCCCAAGGCGCTTCGGTCATCACGGAAACAATTTTTGAGAATCGCTACATGCACGCCAGCGAAATGCTGCGGATGGGCGCGAATATTTCCGTGGATGGCCGCCGCGCCGTCGTGCGCGGCCCTTTTCCGCTCACAGGGACCACCGTCATCGCCAGCGATTTGCGCGCCAGCGCCTCACTAGTGCTGGCCGCCCTTGTCGCCACCGGAGAAACCCTGATCGAACGGGTTTATCACATCGATCGCGGCTACGAGCACATCGTCGAAAAATTCCAGGCCGTCGGAGCCCAGATCGAACGCCTCCACGCCAGAGAATAATCCCCCGCCCTAATTTGATTTGAAAACGGCTCAAAGGTAGCTGAGCCACGGATTGCTGCTGCGTTGCTTCAAGCCGGCATACCACTTGCACAGTGGATACAGCGCTATCACCACAAAAGCCCAAACGAGATAAACCACCGGAAGCGAATAGCCCCAGCCGGGCGGCTTGGCTACCGGAAACTGCTCGATGCCGTTGGACTCAAACATCCAGTGCGCCTGCCCGTAGTGCGCGTAACACACTATCACCGCGAGGAGGTGCATGAACGGTATGTGCAACACGTAGTAAAACATGGGTACTTTGCCGACCGTCAGTGCCGGCCGCAGCCATCGCGGAGTTCCCCCATCCACCGCCCACAGGAAAATCATTGCCGGGCCCAGCGTCATCAGCAAATAAAGGAGTGAAGGCGGATACTTGAGCGTATTCAGAAACGACAGAACCGTAAACACTGCGGACTTCTGCACCGACCAGTGCAGCGGATCGCCATACCTGTTGATGGCGCGAATTACGACGAACGCCGCGGTCAGCCCCAGCCCCAGTCGCAACAAAAATGCTCTGCGGCGGGCCGCTTCCCACCAGTAGATTGGACCTAGCCCGTAGCCCGCCGCCGTGACGCCTACCCAGGGAATCAACGGATACAACGCGAAAATCGAGTGTTGCTCATTAGCCCACACCAGATTCGGCGAATGTAGGATGGACCAGATGGGATTCGCGGACTGCACTCCGTCCATCAGATTGTGCCCGGCAATCATGACTACGCCGAAGGCCGCCACCCACGGTGCCGGAAGATAACTCAGCGCGGAAAGTACGATCATGGACCAGCCCAACGCCCACAAGACGATCAACACCGTAAGCTGGTAGTCGAAATTGAACTGCCATCCGAGGCAACGAATGAATGTCAGTTCCAGAAAGATCAGCCAGAGCCCGCGCGTGAAAAGAAACCGCGACAATTTGGGTTGTGATTGTTTTTTTAGTGAAAGGTACGCGCCTGTGCCCGTCAGCATAAAGAAAACCGGTGCGCAGAAATGCGTGATCCAGCGGGTGAAGAACAGCATTATGGTCGTCTTCGAAAGATCGGTGGGCTCAAAGCCGGGGTTCGAAAAGTAATCGCGCACATGATCGAGCGCCATGACGATCATGATGACGCCGCGCACCACGTCGACGGACTCTAGGCGCGCGGGTTTCACTCCCACTGCTTCGGTCATGTAACTCTTCTGGGCGAAATTATCGTAACAGCAGCCACCCTATCCATTGTGACGCTCCCACCGAAATTTAGTTACCCGAGGCCTTCCATGAAGACCGCCCTTCGGCCGCCCTAATCGCTTGACCTAAAGCAATCTGGCGCGAAGTTTGCTACAATGCGGCACGTTTCATATGGCGGCATTCGCGCCCCGCTCTTCGCGCGCGCCGCTTGCCTGGAGGATTTTAAATGTCTAACAGCGAATTGCTGCCCCGCCTGGACGCCGCCATCGCGGCCAAAAACCTTTTGAAGCATCCCTTTTACCAGGATTGGCAAGCCGGAAAACTCGCACGCAAGGCCCTTCAGTTATATGCCTCCCAGTATTACCGCCACGTCGAAGCATTTCCGAAGCATCTCCGAGTGCTGGCGGCCCGCACCGATGGCGACCTCAAAAGAATTGTGGAAGAAAATCTTGCTGAGGAAGAGAATCCCAACGGTTCACATCCGCAGCTTTGGCGCGATTTCGCCACGTCCCTGGGTGTTCAGGACGACGATATTACTTGCTGTCCGGCGCTGCCCGGCACCCAAGCTGTGGTGCAGACCTTCCGCGAAATTTGTGCTGACCGCCCGGTCGCCGAAGCTGTAGCCGCCCTATACGCCTACGAATCGCAGGTTCCAGAAATCGCCAGCACCAAGATCGAAGGCTTGAAGCGCTTTTATGGAATTACCCAACCGGAAGCGCTGGCCTATTTTACCGTGCATGAAGAGGCTGACAAGGCCCACCGCGCCGCCTGGCGCAACTGGCTCGAAACCCACGCCAACGGCAACAGTGACGCCATTGTAGCCACCACCGAAGACGCGCTTAACGCGCTATGGGGTGCTCTCGACGCCGTGCACTGCCCCAAGGGCTGCACCCAAAACTAGTTTTCTCCTTCACCGAAACAAAAAGGGACCGGCGAAACTCGCCGGTCCCTTTTTCCGTGGCAAGCGGGTCTGAAAATTACTCCGAAATATTGCGGTCCGCTTCGGTGCCCTCTTCTTCCGTGGTGGTCGTTGACGCCGCGGGAGTCGCGCCGGCGCCGGCAGCCCTCTGCTGCTTCTCGCGAGCTTCCTTGATCAACGCCTTGCGCGACAAGCGCACCTTGTTGCCCTCGATGGACAGCACCTTGACCAGTACCTGGTCGCCCAGTTTCAGTTCATCGCGCACGTCGCGGATGCGATGCTCAGAAATTTCGCTGATGTGCAGCAAGCCGTCGGTGCCCGGGAAAAGTTCCACGAAAGCGCCGAACTCCGCGAGTCGCACAACCTTGCCGAGATAGGTTTTGCCGATTTCCGCGCTGGCGGTGATGTCCCGCACCATTTGCAAAGCGGCGTCACCGCCAGCTCCGCTGGTCGAGAAGATATGCACGGTGCCGTCTTCCAGCACGTCAATCTTCACACCGGTGGTCTCAATGATGGACTTGATTTTCTTTCCGCCCGGCCCGATCAGGTCGCGGATCTTGTCCTGCGGAATCTTCAACTTGAACAAGCGCGGCGCAAACGCGGAAATCTGCGTGCGGCCCTCGCTCAAGGTCTTTTCCATGGTGTCCAGAATCTGCAAACGGGCCGTCTTGGCTTGGGCCAAGGCTTCGCGCATCATGGGAATGCTGATGCCCAAAACCTTGATGTCCATCTGCAGCGCGGTAATTCCCGCCCGTGTTCCGGCCACCTTGAAGTCCATGTCGCCGTAATGATCTTCCGCTCCAGCAATATCCGTGAGAATGGAATATTTCTTGTTGTCTTCGCCGACCACCAACCCCATGGCGATACCCGCACAGGGTGCCTTCATCGGCACGCCCGCATCCATCAACGCCAGCGAACCGCCGCACACCGTGGCCATGGAGGACGAACCATTCGATTCCAGAATGTCCGACACCAGGCGCATCGCGTAGGGGAAATCCGCTTCCGCGGGCAACAGGCTCATGAGCGCGCGTTCCGCCAGTGCGCCGTGACCAATTTCGCGACGTCCCGGACCGCGCAGGAATTTCACCTCGCCCACGCTAAATGGCGGAAAATTGTAGTGCAGCATGAAGCGCTTGAACTGGTCCTGCGCAAACAGCAGGTCCTGCCGCTGCATGTCTTCCTTGGTGCCCAGCGTCAGGGTAGCCAACGCCTGCGTTTCGCCGCGGGTAAATAGCGCCGAGCCGTGTACGCGTGGCAACAAGCCCACTTCGCACCAGATGTTGCGAATCTGGTCGAAGCCGCGTCCGTCCGGACGCCGTCGCTTGTTCAGCACGTCGTCGCGGAAAATGTTCTCGCGCAGGCGTTCAAACGCGCGCTTGGCCAGCGTGCGCTTCTCTTCTTGTTCTTCGGGAATGGATTCCTTGATCTCGTCCTTGATGGCGTCGATCAGCGCATAACTGTCTTTCTTAGGGTGCTTTTCGGTATCCACGGCGTCGTGCAGGCGCGCGCCGTACTTCTTTTCGATGTCCTTGTAGAGCGCCTCGTCGAACGGCAGTGGCGGCACCACCACTTTCTTTATTTTCAATTGCGCGTGCAGTTCCTTGATGGCGCCCACGATTTTCTTGATTTGTGCGTGGCCAAATTCGAGAGCGTCAACCACCGCTTCTTCGGAAACTTCCAGCGCGCCGGACTCCACCATGACGATGGCGTCTTCCGTGCCAGCGATGACGATGTTCATCAAGCTTTTCTTCTGGTCCGCCACTGTCGGGTTCGCGACCAGTTGGCCGTCCAGCAACCCCACGCGAACCGCCGCGATGGGCTTCTCAAACGGCAGGTCCGAGCAATAGGCCGCCGCCGAAGCGCCCGTCACCGCGATCACGTCCGGATCGTTGTCGCTGTCCGCGGACAGCACCATGCTCACAATCTGTGTTTCGTTGCGCCAGGAGTCGGGGAACAGCGGCCGCATCGGCCGGTCAATCAATCTCGATGTCAGGACTTCTTTTTCCGATGGGCGCCCTTCACGCTTGAAAAATCCGCCGGGGATTTTTCCCGCGGAATAAGTATTTTCCCGGTAGTCCACGGTCAACGGCAGAAAATCGCGATCGTTCTTGGTGGTGGCCATGCACGCGGTGGTCAATACGATGGTGTCGCCGTAGCGCGCCAGAATTGCTCCGTTAGCCTGTTTGGCGACTTTTCCGGTTTCCAGGATCAGCGGACGTCCGCCGACTTCCACCGTTACCGAATGCGGTGCGGAAATATGTGACTGTTCAGACATTTATTCTTTCCTTTTAGCTTCGCGTTCGCGCAAAGCCTGGCAATAAGCGTCAGCCGTTGCCCGGCTGCGCGTAAAGCTTTTGTGCTGTTCATTGGCCAGCCATCGAAGCGGCCGGCATAGAGAAGACAAGAGGCAACAATTCTGGAGGGAACCCTGCAAAAATCCTACGGATCACACCGCGAAAACCGGCTAAATGCCAGCCGTTTCGTCCGGGCAATTCCCCAACGCATGCGAATAGATCGAAATCACACCGGAGGTGACACTACCGGCAGACAGACTCCTCTGGGAATTTGTCGTTTCGCGATTACGTTGCGGATCCCGCCCCAAAATCCCCGAACTGCTGGAGCGGCTACTTGCGCAGGCTAAGACGTTCAACAATCTCGCGGTACCGATCCGGGTCGCGGCGGTTGAGATAGTCCAGCAGCCGCCGGCGCTTATTCACCATCATGATCAGTCCCCGGCGCGATGCGTGGTCTTTGACGTGCGACTTGAGATGTGTCGTCAGATAGTTGATCCGCTCGCTCAGGAGCGCAATCTGCACTTCAGGTGATCCGGTATCTTTAATGTGAGTGCGGTATTGCTCGATCAACACTGCCTTAAGCTCGCTCAAGTGCCTCTCTCCGTCAGTCCCCTGAAAAATTTCCTCTTCTCTTCAACTCATTCAGGCTAACACAATACCAATAATACTGTAAAGAATTGGTAATCCCGCACGGCGGGCAAAAAATCCCCGCACATTGCCAATCGGCTCTCGGAATTCTTGATTCAGGGTTCACTTGGGGTGCCCCCTACGCCGTACTTGCGTGTGGCGATTTTGCTAATGTCACGGCAAGTTTTCGACGCACTCTTGCGCCCAACCCTTAAATCAGTTTCAATACCTTTCGCCACCAACCCGGTCTCAACTAGGAGAGAGAAAAAATGAAAACCCGCAGCATCGCCACCACTTTGTGTCTTTTGATTTTCGCCACGCTCACCGTCGCGCAGCAGGATAAGTCCGCGCGCCCCAGCCCGCCAGCCAAGGCTACCTGCTCCATGGGCGACGGCGCCACCATCACCGTGGACTACTCCAGTCCCAAGGTAAAAGGGCGCAAAATTTTTGGCGCACTCGTTCCTTATGGACAGGAATGGCGCCTCGGGGCGAATGAAGCCACCACTTTTGTCACCAGCTCCGACGTTACCGTCGGCGGCACCAAGGTTCCCGCGGGCAGCTACACGCTTTTTGCTGTTCCCAACGCCGACAAGTGGACGCTGGTCATCAGCAAGAAAACCGGTGAGTGGGGAGTTCCCTACCCCGGCAAAGATTCCGACTTCGCGCGCGTGGACATGAAAGCGACCAAGCTATCCGCGCCGACGGAAAATTTCACCATTACTTTTGACAAGACTGGCTCCGGCTGCACTTTGCGCGCCGAGTGGGAAAACACGGGAGCTTCAGTAGGCATCAGCAAGTAACTGCCTAGCGTTTGCTCTCTAAGCTTAGCGCGGTGCCTCGATCTACAAGAAACACCGCGCCAATGACCATGGCCGCCGCGATGCCCACGTTCAGCGTCACTTTTTCGCCCGCCAGCAGCCAGCCCAGCAGCACGGCCACTACCGGGTTTGCGTAGGTATGTGTCGCCACCAGCGTCGGAGAATATCGCTCCAGCAACCAGTTGTATGCGCTGAACGCCACTAGCGAGCCGAACACAATCAGGAAGGCCAGCGCTTCCCGCGAACGCACCGTGACCGCGCGCAAAGAAAATCCTCGCCACTCGCCTAGCACCGTGGCCGAAGTCAGCAGCAGAATTCCTCCTGCGAACGAGGACAGCGCCGTTAGCAGCAGCGGATGCCCCGATAGGTTAGACGACCGCGAATACACGATGCCGGCTGACCACGATAACGCGCCAAATAAAACCGCGAAGGACGCGATCAGCATGCCCGTGCTGGACGTGAGTGAAGTACGGCCCACCAACAAGGCCACTCCCACCAGCCCTAATAAAATGCCGCTGCCCAATTTCCAGTTGAACTGCCATTTTTTGGTGGACCACGCCGCCAGGAAAAACACAAAGATCGGCTCGGTGGCCACCAGCAGCGAAGCCAGCCCCGACGGTACGCGCGTTTCGGCCCAGTGCAATGGCCCGTGCCCCAACAGAAAAAACAAAACTCCGATGACCACGCCGGTGCGGACCTGCGCCGCCGTAGGCTGCACTTTTTTCGCCCAGCACCATAGCAGCAGGATGGTTCCTGACGTAAGGTGGCGGATGCCGGCGGCATACAGCGGTGGAATGGTTTCCACCGCGTAGCGAATTGCCAGGTACGTTGAGCCCCAAATCACATAAATTGCGAAAAAGCAGAAAATGACCAGCAGACGATTGGAAGCGGCGGCTTTCGCGGCCAGTGCGTTGGGCTTCGGCAAGGCGGGGGACATGCTGGGGGCGCTCATGAGAGACCTTCCTGCAATATGATGTAATGGCTTATCAGTGTTATACTCATTACCTGTTCAGGGTAGACGAAATGCATGTAACGAGTCAAATCAAATTAAGTAGTTACCATGACGCGCTCCGTTGATACTTACGAGGGTGCCGGCTTCGGCAGAGAATTTGTCTGGCTCGATTTAGCCAACACTCTCGAGTGGGACGGCTACGGTAATTTCACCGACCACCTTCGCGACCCGGCCTGGCTCGCCCGCATCCTCGCGCACTGGAATCTCTCTGGACGAGTTCCCCAGCCTGTGCCCGTTCAGAAACTTATCGCGCTGCGCGCGCTACTACGCCGCCTGGCCGAGAAACTCAACTCCGGCAAAACCCTCGACGCTCGCGATCTCGGTGAACTCAATTCGTATCTGAACGTAACGGTGCGGGTGCAGGTGCGCCAGCGCCAAAATGGAGTGCGTTCGGAGCTTGTCCCGCTGCGCGCGGGATGGCCGTGGATTCTTTCGCGCATGGCTGCATCCTTTGCGGAGATGCTGGCGCTGGATCGCGCGGAACGCTTGAAATATTGCCCCAACGAAGGGTGTAAGTGGATTTTTTACGACCAGACCAAGGGCAACACCCGCCGCTGGTGCAACGATCGTACCTGCGGCAATCGTGATCGCGTGCGCCGCGCACGTAGTCGTGCCAAGAAAACAGCAAAAATTAAATCAGCTAGATAGAATAGTCGGAGCGCCGCTTACCAGGGCAACTCTTTGCCGAGGTGAATGAACTTGCCGCTGTAGCCGTCCGCGGGCAACGTGGCCAGCGCCACTGAAGTCTTTGCGCCTTCGCCTACCTGCAAATCTCCAGCGGCATTCATGTCCGTCACCACCGAGCCCGGGTGCGCGATATTTACCTTGATCGCCGTCTTCCTCACTTCGTGCGCCAGATGCACAGCAAAAGCATTCAGGGCCGTCTTCGAAAGATCGTAAGCGACAGGTTTGTAGTTGTAGACGGGAGATTGGGGGTCGCTGTGCATCGTTAAAGAACCCAGCCCACTTGAGAGAAATACGATTCTTCCGGCATCCGACTTTTCGATCAGCGGTACTAGCGCCTGCGTGAGCGCAATAGTATTGAAAAAATTGGTCTCAAACGTTTTGCGGATTACATCCATAGGCACCTTGCTCGTCACCGTAAAGCCGCCCTTGCTTCTTTCATCCAGGAGGACTCCGGCGTTATTCACCAGCACGTCCAGCTTGCCAAATTTCTGTTCGATGGTCTTGGTCGCCTGCGCGTGTGTCTGAACGTCGTCCACGTCCAGCAAAATAAACTCGACATCCAGCTTTTCGCCCCTGAGCTTGTCCGCCGCTTCCTTGCCCTTGGCTTCGTGGCGCGCTCCCAGCAGCACATGCAGGCCCTGCTGCGCCAGTTGCTTCACCGTTTCCAGTCCGATGCCGCGATTCCCGCCCGTTACCAGCGCGATCTTGCCCTTCGTCTGCTCCGCCAATGGTTTTCCTCTTTCAATCGGACGACTTCTTTAAGTAAGACGACTTTGCTTGTCCGTTTAAGGACAGTAATGCCGTTCGAGTGTTTTTTAGTTAGGATTGACGCTTTCTGGCCAAGGACAAAAATTCATCCCGCGTTTCTTTGTTGTGCCGGAACGCGCCCAACATCGCGCTGGTCACCGCTTGCCCGTGTTGCTTCTCTACCCCGCGCATCTGCATACACAGGTGTCGCGCTTCGATGATCACGCCCACGCCTTGGGGGCTGAGTTTCTCTTCGATGGCTTGCGCAATCTGGCTGGTCAGACGCTCCTGGATCTGCAGTCGGCGCGCAAACATGTTCACCAGCCGCGCTACCTTGCTCAAACCGATCACTTTTTTATTCGGCAGGTAGGCCACGTGACATTTGCCGAAAAACGGCAGGAGGTGATGTTCGCACAAACTGAAAAACTCGATGTCTTTCACGATCACCATTTCATCGTAGGCCACGCTGAACGTCGCGCCATTCAACACGTGATCAACATTCTGGTGATAGCCACTGGTCAAAAACTTGAGGGCCTTTTCAAACCGCTCGGGAGTTTTGCGCAGCCCCTCGCGGTGGGGGTCTTCGCCGACCAGGGTAATCATCTTGCGCACCAGCGCAGCGATATTTTCATCCTTCGCATCCGGACTGGGTTCGTGCAACAGCAGCTCTTCACCTGGCTTGCTCACCGTGGCTCCTTTTTCGCTGCACTCGCGTCAGGACCGTCCGCGAGTTCTTCTCCCGCATACTCAAAACTATTGTTGCGCGTCTCTTCGATGCGCACGCGCTCCAGCTTGGCGTGCGAAAAACTCTTCAGGCGCCTGTAAATCTCCATGCACAAATTCTCGGTGGTCGGCACCGTTTCCTTGAACGCCGCCACTTCATCATTGAGCGACTTGTGATCCAGTGCCTGCAGCACCGCGCTTTCCACAAAGCCATCCAGGTCCGCCAGGTTAGCGATCATGCCTGTCTCGGGATCCACTTTTCCCGATACGTTCACTTCCAGCACGTAATTGTGGCCGTGCCCGTACGGGTTATTGCACTTTCCGAAGACCCGGCAATTCTCTTCTTCACTTAGATGCGCGCTGTGCAGCCGGTGCGACGCCGCAAAATGATAACGTCGCCCCAATTCCACCTTCAGCTCTCCTGCGGTGGCGCTCATTGCGGCGTACTCGCCGAGGTTCCATTGCGAAAACAGTCCGCGTACAAGTCCGGCGACTCGTACAAGCGCACGCGATGCAGGGAACCCTCCTTGATTTTCGGCTCCAGTAAGTTCCAAATCACGCGCGCAACGTTTTCGCAAGTGGGAATCTGCCCCGCCAGTTCCGGCACTTCATGATTCAAATGCCGGTGATCCATGCGCTGCATCACTTCGCGCTCCAGAATTTCTTTCAAGGCTTTCAGGTCTAGCACCATACCCGTCACGCCGTCCGGCTCGCCCGCCACGGTCACTTCCAGCGTGTAGTTATGTCCGTGCCCGTGCGGGTTGTTGCACTTCCCGAAAATGCGGCGATTCTCTTCCGGGGACAATTTATCGTTCTGATAAACGTGCGAAGCCGAAAAATCGATTCTGCGGGTGATCAAAACCATTATGTGTTCAGCTCGCTCATTTCGTTCCGCCGGTGGCCACGTCATACTCGCGACCCTTCCACTGTACCTTGCCGCGACGATGGCTCACGTACGACGCATAGAGCACTTCCGTGTACAGAAACACTGCAGGTATATAATAGATGATGAACGACAACGGGTATTGGTTACGAACCAGTTCCGACCCGTAGCTGGTTTGCCGCAACAGCAGCAACAACACCCCCGCGAACATGGCCGCCGGAAATTTGATTCCCAATAAAATCATCAGCAGCGCGACCCACGGAAACACCGACTCGCCTTCGCGAAAAGCTTTCCAGGGCGTGCCCCCCATCAGCCGGTAGAGGTTTTTCTTCCAGCCTTCCCGCATCGCGCCAAACGTACGGTACATGCGGGCGCGCACAATTCCCTTCCCGGAGCCGAACCAGATGCGGTGTCCAGCGGACTTCACCGCGCCGGCCAGCGCTACGTCTTCCAGCACTTCGCCGGCAAATCGTGCGTGGCCGCCGATGGCTTCGTACACTCCTCGGCGGATCAGCAAAAACTGACCATTGGCGGCGGCCACTCTTGATTCCGCGTCATTCACCTCCGCAAACGAAAATCGCCGCGCCAGCCGGCAATATACGAATGGAATCAGCGCCTTTTCGTACCACGCTTCCGTAATCTGCTCCGGCGAAAACGAAACCAGGGCTGCCGCATTCTCTTTGGCGATCTGCAACCCACGCGCCGCCGCCCCTTCTTGCAGCTCCACGTCGGCATCCACAAACAGCAGCCAGGCAGTGGTGGTGCGACGCGCGCCGGCGGTGACCGCGTTATTCTTACCTACCCAGCCTGGCGGCGGTTCTTGCGCTTCCAGTAATTCCACTTGCGGGAATCGAGCAGCCAGGCCGCGAACAATCTCCGCGGTACGGTCACGCGATTGATCGTTCACCACCAGAATTTGGGTGATTTCCGGCTGCCTGGCCAACCGCTCTACGCAAGGCGCGATCACCGCTTCTTCATCGCGCGCCGGCACGATGGCGGTGATCACGCGCCCACCTTGGTCATTTCAGAGCTCCGCAAGATGAGCTAGTATAGCGGTCATGCCACTCATGCGAAGAGTCGTCGGCTGGACCGGCGTAGCCATCGCAGCGGGCATTTTAGTGCTCTTTGCCATGCCCAGTTATCGCCAGGGCGAAGCCTCCATCGCCGGCAAACCCGCACAGGACTTTCCCTTCGCTGTCAGCGGCAAAGCCGAACGCCTTTCCGATCTGAAAGGAAAAGTGGTGGTCCTCAATTTCTGGGCTACCTGGTGCCCGCCCTGTGTGGAAGAGACCCCCGCTTTGAATCGCCTGCAAAAATATATCGATTCGCGCAACGGAATGGTTCTGGGCGTCAGCGTGGACGAAGATGGCGCGGCTTACGACAAATTCCTGAAGGATCAAGCGGTGGTGTTTCCGACCTACCGCGACTCTACCAAAAAATCCGCCGGCGACTACGGCACGTCCATGTATCCGGAAACGTACGTCATCGACCGGCACGGAAAGATCGCCCGCAAATTCGTCGGTGCGCAGCAATGGGACAGCCCCGAAATGCTGGCGTACTTCGACGCCATCCTTGGCCAGACCTGATCCCATTTATTTTTTTGAGACTTGGACTACTCGTAACGCAGCGCTTCGACCGGATCCAGTTTGGCGGCCTGCATGGCCGGTAACCAACCGCTGATCACGCCCACCACAATGAGAATCCCCGTCGAAAGCATCATGGTCACCACCGACAGCGTCAGATGGATGTCCACTTTCCCGGAATCATCCTCATAGGCAGCGCCCAGGAACGGTAATGTTCCGATGGCGGCCGTAATCACCGCCGACAACATCATCCCGATGGCCCCTGCGGCCAGTGTCATCACCAGCGCCTCCAGCAAAAACTGCCCGCGAATGTGCGATTTCTTGGCACCCAGCGCGCGCCGCAATCCGATTTCTTTCACCCGCTCTTCCACCGACACCAGCATGATGTTCATGACGCCGATTCCGCCGATACCCAGCGTCAGCGCGCCCACAAAAAAAAGGAGTGCCTGGATCCCCAGCGTGATGCCGTCGTATATGGGTTTGAATTCCATGCGCCCGAACATCTGAATCGCGCGCTTGTCGCCCGCCGCGAAATGCTGGCGAGTAGCCACGGCCGAGCGCACCTGTAGCATCGCGTCGGCTTCAAAGTTCGGCGCCACTGGTTCGAACAGCATCACACTGCCGTAACGCGCATCCCACAAGTCGCCTGCGGCCGTGTAGGGAATAAAGACCGACTCGTCATCGCTCGTAAAATAGTTGCTGTCGGAAAACTTCGTGTCCATCGAACCGACGACAATAAATTTCACGCCGTCAATGCGCACCGTTTCGCCGATTGCCGGAGTTCCGCTGAACAATTTCTTGCGCAAAATGGCGCCCAGGAACGCCACGCGTCGACGCTCGGCAATATCTTCGGGAGTAATCCAGCGCCCTTCCAGCGGCACTTCGTTGCGCATCTCCCCATATTCCGGATAAACGCCGCGAATCGCCGTATCCGAGAGCCGCTCTTCATGCGAAATGCCCTTGAACTTCACCGTCTCCAGCGTTACGCGCTTCACCAGCGGCGATTGCGCCTTCACCCACTCCGCGTCTTCCTGCTCGAAGCGCACCGCTTTCCCGGCACGCTCGCCGCCGGCCTGCTCGCTGGTCGTGCCGGGCCAGCACACCACCGCACCTTTGCCAAAAACTTCAAATGTATACATCAACACGTTGCGAAATCCCGATCCGTAACTCAGTAGCAGCGTCACCGCCACGATGCCCCACGAAATTCCCGTCATGGTCAACAGGCTGCGCACCGGGTTGCGGCCCAGCGCGGCCCACGCTTCGCGAAATATTTCCGTGAACATCATTAGCCGCCCGCCTCAAAGCGCAGCGCTTCGATGGGATCCACCGAAGCCGCGCGATTCGCCGGATACAGCGCCGACAAAATCGAGATCAGTCCCAGCAAAGTCACGGAGAGAGCTCCCAACTTCCAGCTGGTCAGCAATCCTGCAAAAAACGGCGGCATCGGCAGCAAATTGACCAGGGCGCAGAACCCGTACGATAAGAAAAGGCCCGTTCCGCCACTGAGCGCCACCACAATCACGGTCTCCATAAAAAATTGGCGCAGGATCGATTGGCGGGTCGCGCCTAGCGCCATACGCACGCCGATCTCGCGGGTGCGTTCGCGTACCGACACCAACATCACATTCATCACGCCCAGCCCGCCAAGAAACAGCGTGGCGATGCCCACCGCGCCCATGAATAATTCCATGCCCACGATGATCATGCGATTGGCTTCCGCATTTTTCACCGTGTCCCAGATTCCCGCCGCTTCTTTATCCCGGGGATCAAAATTGTGCAGCCGTCCTAGAGAATGCCGGATCTGCCGGACGCAATCTAGGTGCGTCTCGAGCGATTTGGGCGCCACCAGCAGCCGGTCGATGGTGTGCTCCACGGCGGGCGGCTTGTTCGGAAAATCGCGTCGCATGGTGTTGTAGGGAATGAAAATCTTGCGGGTGTCCATTCCGTCGTAGCTGGAGTTTTGTTCTTTCGACTTCATCACCCCGATGACGGAATAAGGAATCCCGTTCATCCACACCTGCTGCCCAACCGCTTGTTTCTTCGTGTCGCTGCCCAGGAACGCCACGTTGCGCGCTTCGGAATTATCTTCGTGGTTGTAAAATCGCCCTTCCGCCGTCGTGATGCTGCGAATCTCCGTAAACTCCGGCATGGAGCCCACCGTCGAAATGCTCCCGGTGTTGTACAGGCTGTGCACCTGCACGCTGTTTCCCAGTTCCGGCATCACGTATTTGCACGCCGGCGATTCCGCCGCCACCTGCACGTAATCTTCTTCGCCCCAATGCACCGCGCGGCCGGAGCGCGTGCCTCCCGCCTGCATACTGGTGCGCCCGGAAAAAACGATCATCACGTCTTTCCCAAACGTTTCCTGATTTGCCTGGATACCTTTGCCGAGACCTTCTCCCGCCGCTACCATCACCGTGATGGAAATAATTCCCCACGCGATGCCGAACATGGTCAGCAGCGTTCTTCGCTTATGCGCCCACAGTGTGCTGAGGGTATCCTTCAGTAAGTCCTGGAATGACAAAGCGCCGCCTCTTGATCCGCCGCCGAAAAAGCTACTGCAGAATCACCTGCTGCTTCTCATTCAGACCTTCCAGAATTTCCGTCTTCACGCCGTTGGAGATTCCCAGCTTCACGTCCACCTTCTTCTTGCCGTTTTCGCCCTTGGCGTCAGGAATTTCCGCTTTAGCTTTGCGTTCCTTGTCGTAAATCAGCGCCGCTTCCGGAATCATTAGCACATTTTTCTTTTCTTCCAGCATGATTTCCGCATTGGCGCTCATGTTGGCTTTCAATTCCAGCGTGGAGTTTTGAATGGACACGCGCACCTCAAAGGTCGTCACATTGTCCTTCTCTTTTCCCAAAGGAGAAATCTTGGTCACCTTGCCGGTGAATTTTTTGTCCTTGAAGGACTCCACCACGATGCGCGCCGGCTGGTTCAGATACACCTTGCCGATATCCGCTTCATCCACTTTGCCCTGCACATACACTTCGCTCACATCGCCCAAAGTCATGATCGGCGTCGCCTGCGAGCCCAGAATCAAAATCGAACTCACCGCGTCGCCAACGTTCACGTCGCGCGACAGCACCAGGCCATCGATGGGGCTGACAATCGTCGAGTTGCGCAGATCCTCTTCCGCGTTATCCAGCGCCGCGCGCGACTGCGCCACGTTTCCTTCGGCCTTGGCGATTTCCGCGCGGGCCACTGCCAGCGAAGCCTGTGCGCTGGCCTGCTTGTTCACCGCCAGCTGATAATTTTTCTGCGCATCCTCGACCACTGACTTGGACACCACCCCTTCCCTGAATTCGTGTTCCGCGCGCTCCTGGCTCAGCTTCATGAACGGGACATCGGGCCCCTCGGCATCTACTTTGTTGCGTTCCAGCGCTGCCGTCGCGGAATTCCGCGCCGCCTCCGCCGCCTGCAAATTGGCCTTGGCCGCCCGCTGCGCCGCTTCCAGTTGGACCTTGTCAAGTTCCGCCAGGACCTGCCCGGTCTTCACGTGGTCGCCGTAGTCCACATAAATCTTTTTCACGATGCCACTGGCCTTCGACTTAATCTCCGCTTTCGACAGCGGCTGAATCTTCCCCGTCGCTACCACCACGCGCGCCAGGTCGCCACGTTCCACGGTAGCCAGCTTCGAAGGATCGATCGCGCGGTTCGGCCGCAGCGCCGCCATCACGCCGTATCCGCCGGCGCCCAGCACCACCAGGATCGCGACGAGCCAGATGATCCGGCGCCGGCGCTTCTTCCCGTTCTTTCCGTTGCTTAACCCGTTCCCATTAAGTGTCATAAAGACCCTCGCGACCGTGGCTCGACCGCCACCTGCACATCAGTACGCACAACCACCCCAAATTGTTCCAGGCCGACGCCTTCTTAGACGAATTCGCCGGTTATTGGTCAGGATGCCAGGGGTGAGCATGGTGCCGACAAACGTTTTGTCTCATTGCTGGAGCGGTTCGGGAAGCAAGCTTGCCTAGGGTTTGATGGCCGGCGCGAGGTAGCATGGTTTTGCGCCCAGTGGAAAAACGGAATCCCTTAATCTTTTCATTTCATCTTCAATCGCCAAAAAATCGGCAGGCAATGCTTCTTCCTTGGCATCGAGCATACCAACTACAAATGTTCTACAAATGTTCGGCTTACCTTCCTCTGACCGCCATCATTTGTGATTGTGGGCAGTTGCAGTTTCTCGTTGACTTGTGTCGGGCTGGCAAAAAAGAATGACTTCTCTGGCAACTCTAAGAAATGTCTTTTGATAATCAGTCGAACCAGGTCCTTCGACACTTCTTGTCCACCACGAGCCCCACAAGTGGGCACGTCGGTGACGGCCAGAGGTCGTCCATGGTCACAAACCTGCCCGAACGGAATTGAAAACAAATGACCGCACTAACATCAACGCCTAAATCGAAACTTGGTGAGCACGTGTTTGGCGTCGCGGCGTTGGCCTTGGGCCTCATCATGCTGGCCTCGCATGACAACCACGACGGGCAACAATTGCGGTTCACTGTCTACGCTGCCGCCGCGCTGACCTTCGGTGGCGCTGCTATTCAGTTTCGGCGGGCCGCGAAAACGGGCGCCGCCGTTCTGGGGGTGGCTAATCTTGTTTTGGTTTTGCTGACTGTGCCGGCAATCGTCGCCGCACCAAGGATTTACAATAGCTGGGGCAACTTTTTCGAGCAGTTCTGCCTACTGAGCGGAACCGTCATGGCTTATGGCCATTCTTCGTCAGCGTGGCCCCGGGAAACGCTCCAGCGCATCGGCCGCGCTCTTCTGGGCATCTGTGCCGCTTCCTTCGCCCTCGAGCAGGCGTTTTATCTGAACGCCACCGCCGGACTTGTTCCCAAGTGGATTCCGCCCACGCAAATGTTTTGGGCGGTAGCGACCACTGTTTTGTTCGGACTCGCCGCTGTGGCTCTTCTTGCAAATCGCATGGCACTTCTCGCCAGTCGCCTGCTGACCACGATGGTCGTCGGCTTTGGACTACTCGTGTGGGTACCGCTGGTTCTTGCGAATGTTCATAGTCATACGAACTGGAGCGAGATGGCCGAGTCCTTTGAGATAGCCGGGGCGGCCTGGATTCTCGCTGATCTCCTCGGCGAGAGTCGCGTCCACGACCATCGCCCGGGATGACGTAAATCCTGCCCGCGGGTTGACTTCGGCCATCCCAGTCTCTACGATGATTTTCCTTTCCTTACCCTATGACCGGCCAAACTATCTCCCACTATCGCATTCAGGAAAAAATTGGTGGCGGCGGAATGGGCGTGGTCTACCGTGCTGAGGACACTAAGCTCGGCCGCGGAGTCGCGCTGAAATTTCTGCCCGAAGGCATGCACGCCGATCCTGCGGCCGTCGAACGCTTCCAGCGCGAAGCCCGCGCCGCTTCGGCCCTCAACCACCCCAACATCTGCACCATTTACGAGGTGGACGAGAAGGACCATCGCCCGTTCATCGCCATGGAGCTGCTAGAAGGCGAAACCGTGAAGCATCGCAGCTCCACCGGTCCCTTGCGCCTTGATGATGTTTTGGAATTTGGCATCCAGATCGCCGATGCACTGGACGCCGCACACACCCGTGGCATTGTCCACCGCGACATCAAGCCCGCCAATCTTTTCATCACCCAGCGCAGCCAGATTAAAATCCTGGATTTCGGACTCGCCAAACTTCTTTCGCAGCACGACCGCCTCGACAGTGTGCTGTCCTCGGCCGGTTCCATGGCCACTGCCGCCGATTTGCTCACCAGTCCCGGCTCCACGCTCGGCACCATCGCCTACATGTCGCCCGAACAGGCTCGCGGCGAACCGCTCGATGCTCGCACCGATTTATTTTCTTTTGGCGTGGTGCTCTACGAAATGACCACTGGCAAGATGGCTTTCGATGGCAGCACTTCCGCACTCATCTTCGACGCCATCCTGCACAAAGAAGCGCGCAGCATCCATCAGATCAATCCCGAATTGCCGAATGAACTGGAGCGCATCATCTCCAAAGCTTTGGAGAAGGATCGCGACATGCGTTACCAGGCCGCCGCCGAAATGCGCACCGACCTGAAGCGCCTGAAACGCGATCTGGATTCCGCCGCGGGTGTCGGCTCACGCAAATCCATGCCCGCCGCCACCGAGGAAGACAGCGGTTCCGTTATCCACGCCAAAGCAGAAAAATCCGTCGCTGTTCTGTATTTCGAAAATCTCAGCAGCGCCAAGGAAGACGAATACTTCCGCGACGGCATGACCGAGGACATCATCACCGAGCTGTCCAAGGTCAAGGACCTGCGAGTGTTTCCGCGCCCGGCGGTCGCGCAGTATCGCGACAAGTCGGTCACCGCGCCGCAGGTAGGGCACGATTTGACCGCCGCGTATGTGCTTGGCGGCAGCCTGCGCCGCGCTGGAAACCGCGTGCGCATCAGCGCGCAGCTCATCGAAACGCGCACGGGTCACACCTTGTGGGCAGAGCGATACGACCGCGAGATGGAAGATGTTTTTGAAGTGCAGGACGAAATCGCTCGCGCGATCGCACAGGCTTTTCGCATCACGCTTTCTCCACAGGAGCAGAAAGCCATTGCCGCCAAGCCCACAAAAAATGTGGAAGCTTACGACTATTACCTGCGCGGCCGCAGCTACGCCCGTCGCGTAAATCGCGCCGACCTCGAGCTGGCCATGGAAATGTACGAGCGGGCCATTCGCATCGATCCGAAATTCGCGCTGGCGCACGCGGGCCTGGCCAACGTTTGCGGCTTATTTCACGATTGGTACGGCCACGATAATCGCTGGATCGAGCGTGGTGAAGCTGCTGGCAAGCGCGTCATGGACCTGGAGCCGGACCTTCCCGAGTCCTATGCCGCTCACGCTCGCATTGCCTGGGCGCAGCGCAGTTACGAGCCGTGCATTGCCTACGCGCGCAAAGCCATCGAGCGCAAGCCGGACTGCGAAGGCGCGTATTGGTCGCTCGGCCAGGCACTTTTCGCCACTGACCGTTTTCAGGAAGCGGCCGATTTGGCCGAAGTCGCCATTCAGGCCGCCGGCGACGATTACAACGTGTTCATTCCCTATATTTATTCGCTCGAAAGAATCGGCCGCAAGGACGTCGCGCGTGATTTGCGCCGGGCCTGGACTCGCGTGGTCGAGCAGCAGGTGGAAGTTGTGCCCGACGATACCCGGGCTCGCGGGATGCTGGCCAACAACTACGCCATTCTGGGGCAGCGCGACGCCGCCTTACGCGAGGTCAACATGGTGCTGGCCATGCGGCCCAATGACAGCAATATTATTTATAACTCTGCGTGCATTTACGGAATTTTCAATCAGAAGAAAGAAGCGCTCGACCTGTTGCGCAAAGCCAAGGATATCGGCTTTCCCAATCTCGACTGGGCCGCGCGCGACCCCGACCTCGCCTGCCTGCACGACGATCCTGACTTCCAGGCGCTGCTCCGTTCCAAGTCCGTTCGCAACGTATAGCCAGCAGCGAGCCCCCACGTACACCTCAACACAAAATATTTGTCATTCCTGCTGTTCGAATTTCTGGACAAACGGCTCGGTCAATCCAGTGCGCCGCACAAGAACCAAGGTTTTTCGGGACTTACAGCGCCGCCTTGCGTAATCGCAGCGCGTTGGCGATCACCGAAACCGAACTGAAGCTCATCGCCGCGCTCGCCAGCATGGGACTCAGGAGCCAACCAAATAGGGGATAAAAAACTCCCGCCGCCAAGGGCACGCCCAGCGCGTTATACAAAAATGCGAACGCCAGGTTCTGCTTGATGTTGTCGATAGTGGCGCGGCTCAACCGGCGGGCGCGCACGATCCCGCGCAAGTCGCCTTTCACCAGCGTGATTCCTGCGTTGTCCATGGCCGCATCCGCTCCCGTGCCCATCGCGATGCCCACAACCGCCGCCGCCAACGCGGGAGCATCGTTGATTCCGTCGCCGGCCATCGCCACGATGCGTCCTTCGGCGCGCAGCCGCTTCACAATCTCGCCTTTGCCTTCAGGTTGCACTTCGGCTTCCACCTCTTCAATCCCCAGTTGCGACGCCACGCGCATCGCCGTCTCGCGCCGATCCCCAGTAAGCATTACGATGCGCAATCCTTCGGCGCGCAGTTCCCGCAGCGCTTCCGCGGCCGACGATTTAATCTTGTCAGTCAGCAAAATCAGGCCCTCGGTTTTTCCGTTGATGGCCACATATACGCGCGTGGCCGATTCGTCTCCCAAAATCGGAGCAAACGCCGCGAGTGAAAATTCCATCTTGCGCGCGTGAAGGAAGTTTTCCGTGCCGACAATTACATTTTTGCCCAGCAGCGTACCTTCGATTCCTCCGCCTGGAGTGGCCTGAAATTTTTCCGCTTCCGTCCGCGGCAATTTTTTATCATTTGAGGCCTGCACGATGGCGCGCGCCAGGGGATGTTCGCTCGATCGCTCGAGGCTCGCCGCCAGCGACAGCAACGCATCCGTGGTGTAATTGCTTCCGTTTGCCGCCGCCACGGCGCTCACCTGCGGCTTCCCTTCCGTGAGCGTTCCCGTTTTATCTATGACCAACGTATCCACCTTCGCCAGCGTTTCTAGGGCTTCGGCGTTGCGGATCAGCACGCCCGCATGCGCGCCCCGCCCCATTGCGACCATCACGGACATGGGCGTCGCCAAGCCCAGCGCGCACGGGCAGGCGATAATCACTACGGCAATGGCGCTCACCAGTGCGTGCGCGAATCGCGGTTGCGGGCCAAGCACAGCCCAGGCCACAAATGTCAGCGCTGCGGCTGCCACCACCGCCGGCACGAAGTATCCCGCTACCTGATCCGCCAGCCGCTGCATGGGAGCGCGGCTGCGTTGCGCCTCGCTCACCAGCTTCACGATGTGCGCCAGCATCGTCTCGCTGCCCACGCGCTCGGCCTCCATCACAAAACTGCCGCTGGCGTTCAGCGTGCCGCCGGTTACTTTGTCTCCCGCGGATTTCTCCGCGGGCATGGGCTCGCCGGTAAGCATGCTTTCGTCCACGGCGCTTTCGCCTTCGCGCACCACACCATCCGTTGGTACACGCTCGCCTGGCCGCACGCGCAGCCGGTCTCCGCGCATCACCTGATTCAGCGGGACATCCCCTTCGCGGCCATCTGCGGCTAACAAATGTGCCTGCTGCGGAGCCAGATGCAGCAGCGCGCGAATCGCACCGCTGGTTTTTTGCCGCGCGCGCAGCTCCAGCACCTGCCCCAGCAGCACCAGCGTGGTAATCACCGCCGCCGCTTCAAAATAAATCGGCGGCGCGCCGTCCTTATCAAGAAATGAAATGGGGAAAATCTGGGGGGAAATCGTGGCGACGAGACTGTCTAGGTACGCCGCTCCCGTGCCCAATCCAATCAGCGTGAACATGTTGGGGCTGCGCCGCAGCAGCGACATCCAGAAGCGAAAAAAAAATGGCCAGCCGCCCCACAGCACTACGGGAGTTGCCAGCGCCAGTTCAATCCAGTTTCGCGTGTTCGCCGCCCAATGCATTGGCAGCAAATGCCCACCCATGGCGACTACCAGCAGCGGAACAGACAACGCGGTACTGATCCACAACCGCCACGACATGGACTCATACTCTGGATCAGCTTCTATCTCCGCTTGTACTTCTAACGGCTCGAGCGCCATCCCGCAAATCGGGCACGAGCCTGGACCAATGTGCACAATCTCCGGATGCATCGGGCAGGTGTATTTCGCCTGCTTGGCCGCCGCCCCAGCCTCGGTCGAGGTACCACCACTCGTATGCGCATGCGCGGGACTATCCGCGTGCATGCCGGCGGTTCCCGGCGCACCCAAGAATTTCTCTGGCTGCACCGCAAATCGCTCGGCGCAGCGCTTCGAGCAAAAATGGTAGTTCTTGCCCCCAAACTCAAAAGTGGCGGCCGCTTTGGCGGGGTCCACCGGCATCCCGCAAACCGGATCCTTTTGGCGCACACCCCCACCCAGTACAGGGAGCGCGTTCTGCTTATTGTTTAACCGATCACCGGCCTCAGCCATCGCACTATGTTAGATGAATCGCGTTTACATTGCGTTGAGTAGCGAATTCGAGGCACGGCATTCTTCAAATTGGCGCTCGCTGGTATAATTGCCGCCATGACACTTGTGGAATTAACCTTCCAGCTGCAGTCCCCGCTCACCCGCAAGCAGCTACAGGGCCTCGGCGAATTCGCCAACGTTTACGGTCTGCGCCGCTTCCGCCACGACGAAGCCAAGAATCAGGTCACCTTTGAGTACGATGCCTCACGCCTGCGGCAAAGCCAGGTTGTCGCCGCGCTGGCGGGAGCCAACATCGCTGTCACCAGTATCGTTCCGCAATCGGGCAGCGAAATTATCCCCGCCACCTAGTTGGCATACAAAAACTACGAACTCTTCGCCGCAGACGCCGCCGCCGGCTTGTAACTTCCTGGCACCGCGCGCAGCGAAATCGCCAGGCGGTTCCACGAATTGATGGAGGTCACCACGTAGGTCAAGTCCACCAGTTCCTTCTCGCTGAATTGTTTCCGGGCCTCTTCATAAGCAATGTCCGGAACGTGTGTCTGCGAAACCAGCGTCAGCGCTTCCGTCCACGCCAATGCCGCGCGCTCCCGTTCATTGAAAAACGGCGTTTCCCGCCAGGCGTTCAAGGCGTACAAACGCTGCTCGGTCTCGCCCAGCGCTCGCGCATCTTTCGAATGCATGTCCAGGCAATACGCGCAGCCATTTATTTGCGAGGCGCGCATCTTCACCAGGTGCATCAGCGAATGCTCCAGACCGCACTTGTACAAATATTTCTCCATCGCATATAGCGTGTTCAAACCTTCCGTTGAATGCTTCGTCAAATCAAGCCGTGGCTCCATCGCGACTGCTCCTTTTGTTAGTATTGACCTGCACTCAAGTTGGATAGGCGTGGTTGCTGGAGGTTACGAGGAAATTTCGGAAAATAAATGCAGCAAACAGAAGAATTACGACACTGAAGTAATGGCCGTCAGGAAAATTTTAAGCTTGGGTAGGATTGTTGGTGGTGATGCGGTTACGGGATGTGGTGAATCAGAGCCGAAATGCCGCAGTCGGTAAGCAACCGCTTCGAAATTACGAGCCACACAAAAAAGTGGGGCTCCCGCTTAGGACCGGGAGCCCCGAGAAGGCGCGTTCCATTGCCAGTGTCGTTTTCACACCGGCGCGTGGGTCATCCATCCTAGCTTCCCTCTCAGAGGCAGGTGGGAACGATCTGCGAAAAACAGCAAGCAAGCCCCTTCCCCCTCGCTTACCGCCTTTTACATATCGTTATGTAAAACGCGCCTACGCACCCAAATATTGCATGTGCCCAGCCATTGCCTCCTGCCGTGTAATTCCCCTAAGTCAATTATTATCTGCGTGTTATTGCTTTCAGTCACGCCCAGCTCTTCCCAGATCGGCTCTGCGAGCCACTACGGAACGTTTCCGCTGGGAATCCATCTCGGCGGCCCTTCAACCGAGTCCTGGAACCTTAGTAATGACCGGCCGCGCTCTGCCCGATCTATGGGTTTTTTTTCCTAAGCCCCTCAACATGGACCATGAGCACGCGGCTTCCCTCTCTGCGCTCTCGCTACTGCTCCACTTTTCGTAGGCTCGCGGCCATCGCCATCCTCTCGACCATCGCCGGCGCTTCTGCCTATGCCGATCTACCCGCGCGGCTGCGCAGCGTTCCGGCCCCCGCCTGCTATTGCCACTGCCACGAGGCTCTCGCGCGCCGCGGCTGTACCAAAATGTGCGATACCAAAAAACGCGCCGTGCAGTGGCTCGCCACCACCTGCATGAAACCGCGCTTCGAGCCTCCGGCCGACAAATCCGGCGCCGGCCCGCGCTTGCGCCGTCCTGACCACGCGGAACACGCTCAATTGCGGCGTTGAGTTTTTATCTACGGGTGGACTTCAGAGAGGGGCTTTCCTTCCGTTGGTTTTCCATTCTCGACTTTTTTCGCTTTGGCCATCAGGCCCGCAAGGATTTCCGGAATCTCAAACAGCGCGCGATTGTTCAGTGCCTTCACATTTGCTTTCAGCCTTGCGAGCGTCGCAGGCTCCAGCATGGTACGCACTCCTTGCGGCACCTGCCGAAAGTTGCCCAGCACGATGCCCACATCTTTCTCCCTCACCCACTCCGCGTTGTAGCGTTCCTGCGGCAGGGTCCAGGCATTGCACTCAATCAGCACCGGCAAATGCCGCATCATGGCTTCGGCGATGCTTCCAGGACCGGGTTTGCCAATCATGAAATCCGCCGCGCGCATCAGGCGATGCACTTCCTTGGTGAACCCCACGACGTGGGGCTGAATTTTCCAGGACTCCGCGCGAAACCGCGCCGCCAGCTTTTCATTGCGCCCGCAGACTAGAATCAGTTGCACCGGCACTGCAGCCCGGTCCAACCGCCGCGCGATCTGGTGCATCACTCCCGAACCGTATCCTCCAAAAAGCACGATGGCCACGGGCAAATCTTCCCGCAGCCCCATCTGCTTTCTCAATTCCCGGGCATCCACATTCTCTTGCGCATAAAAATCCGGACGCAAGATCATCCCCGAAGTCGTAAAGATGTGTTCTGCGTCGTGTCCGAACGCCCGCGCCTGCTCCGCCGCTTTCTCTGTCCCGGCAATCACGTATTGTTCGGGAATGGGCTCGATCCAGAACCGCGGCGGAAAATCGGCCAAGTCCGTAATGAGCGTAACGAATGGCTTTCCCGGACAAGCCGCGCTCCAGCTTTCATGGAGCTGCCTGTTGAAATGCGGAATGACGGAGATCAACATATCCGCCGGATGGTGTCGCCAATAATCAGTCAACAGTTTCACCATCGGCGCGTGAAAAGTGCGAATCACGGTCTGCAAAACTCGCAGCAAGCTGGTCGCGCCCAGCGTCAACCCGTGGCGCAAAATGCGGTTGTACTGCTCCTGGATCCGAATGCCCGTCAAGCGCCGCAGTACGTCCAGGCGATCGGTCAATTCCTGGAATTGTACGAGATCAATTTCCCAGGGCCGCTGCTGCTGCTCGACGATCGCTTTCAGCGAAATAGCGGCGTTGCGATGACCGCCCCCGGCATCGTGAAAAACTACGTGAATTCTCTTGGCGGGCTGCGCCGTCATCGCGCGGGTTGAGCGGCTGTCATGTGCCGATTGTTACACGGAATTCTGGCACTTTATGACAAGCACTCAACATGCCATGTGGATAAACATGTAAGCCCCTTGTGTTCAATTAGTTCCATTAACACATTCATCCACAATTCGCCGCCTCTTCACAGGCTGTTCATATCGTTGCGAAATCATACTCACATGCGATGCGATCTGCATGTTCACTCAGAAGCCTCCGGCATGTGCAGCACCCCGGTGCTCAACCGAATTTGCCGGGAATCGTACAACGACGCCACCGAGGTTTACGAACGCCTGAAGTCTCGAGGCATGGGTATCGTCACCATCACCGATCACGACTCCATCGACACCGCCGAATCTTTACGCAACCATGCCGATTTTTTTCTGAGCGAAGAGGTCACCGTGCGCATGCCCACTGGCACGCAAGTCCACCTCGGCGTTTACGATATTCGCGAGCGCGACCACGTGGAGATCCAACGCCGCCGCAACGACTTCATTTCGCTCATGATGTATCTAAGCGAGCGCAAGCTTTTCTTCAGCATCAATCACGTTTTCTCGGGCCTCACCGGCCGTCGCGATGCAGCCGATTTCGACTGGTTCGCTTCCTACGTACCCGCGCTGGAAGCGCGCAACGGCCAGATGTGCGTGAACGCCAATGCTCGGGCCGCTGAACTAGCCGCCCGTTTCGGAAAAATTGCCATTGCCGGCAGTGATTCTCACACCCTCGCCGGAGTGGGTCTTACACACACGGAAGTACCCGGCGCGCGTACCGTGGACGAATTTTTCGCCGGGCTCATGCAAGGCCACGGACGTATCCACGGTGTGCACGGCGGCTACGGCAAACTCACCGCCGACGTCTTCAGCATCGTGAATTCCCTGGTGCACCATAAGCCCTGGACGCTGGCCATCTCGCCGCTCGCTGTGCTGGTACCCCTTTTCACCGCCGGCCATTGGCTCAACGAGATTCTCTTCTGCAAGAAATGGTCTGCGCTTCTGGAGGGTTCCGAAAAGCGCATGCGCCTGCTGTGGGACGTCGCGCCGCGCGCTCACGATTTGTTCCCCGAACATCTTTTCTTTGGAATTACTCCGGAATCCGCTTTCGGGCCGTCTTTTGGTAATGCGGTGGAACTGGGGATGGAGTTGAGCACTTCAGTATGAGGTAAGGCCATGACTGTAACGCGCATGCTGTGGGGATTCATCGAAAGCCGCGATCATCGCGTCATGCGGCAGATGAATCGCTGGCGTGCGCCGCGCTGGTTCCGCATCTGGATGATTTTATCCACGCGCCTGGGTGACGGGTGGTTATGGTATGGACTGGCGTTCATGCTGTTGGCCTGGGGCGGGCCGCAACGGCTGGCCGCCGTGGGAGCTGCCGGCTCAGCCTCTCTTGCCGGCGTCATCGTGTTCAAAGCCCTCAAGCACCTCAGTCATCGCGTGCGCCCCTGTCAATTTGAACCTCATTGCTGGTCTAAAGTCTTGCCGCCAGATAAATTTTCATTTCCCTCCGGCCACACCATGACGGCATTCTCTATCGCGCTGGTGCTTAGTTATTTTTATCCCGGCTTGGAAGGCATGCTTTTTTTCTTGGCCCTGAGCATTGCTTTTTCGCGTATCGTGCTCGGCATGCATTTCCTTAGCGATGTGCTCGCTGCCATGGTCCTCGGCGTCGCGCTCGGCTGCGCGTCCATCACTGCTTTCGCATCCCTCGGCTGGATCTAGAAGGCACTGTTTCACAATTCGCCGGAGACCGTTCTTCGTTCCGCGCCCCGAATTCCTTCCTCTCCACTGTTTGCGCGTTATGATGCTCTTCATTCACCATGAAGCCTCTTGTGCTGCTTGAAATGGCCGTTGAAACCCTGGAGGCCGCCCAAGCGGCGCAGCGCGCCAGCGCCGATCGCGTTGAGCTCTGTAGCAGTCTCCAGGTCGGTGGAGTTACTCCGTCCGCCGCGCTGCTGAACTCGACACGAAACCAGCTACAAATTCCGATTTTCGTGATGGTTCGTCCGCGCGCTGGCGACTTTGTTTATTGCGCTGCGGAATTCGACGAAATGAAAGCCAGCATGGCGGCCGCGAAGCATGCAGGTTCGGACGGCTTCGTACTCGGTATCCTCACGCCCGCACGGCGCGTCGACATCCCACGCACCCGAGAACTCGTGTCGCTAGCCAAGCCTCTGCCGGTGACGTTTCACCGCGCCTTCGATGAAATAGATGACCTTCAGCGGGCCCTGGAAGACGTGATCCAAACTGGCGCCACGCGCATCCTCACTTCTGGCGGAACAAACACGGCGCTCGCAGGAATGCATACCATCGCCAATCTGATAATCGCCGCAACGGGCCGCATCAGCATCGTTCCCGGCGCGGGCATCAACCCAGAAAATATCTCACAGATCGCTGCTACGACGCGGGCCCGCGAATTCCATGCGGGATTGAGTAGTTTGCTGCCCTATCCGCGCACGGATGCCCTGGCGTTTGAGCGTGCAGTGCGTGAGCTTGTTGATAAGTTGCGCTCGACCACGGGCTAATACGACAGCAGGTTCCTCACCCGCCGGACAGGTAGCGGATTCGGAATGACAAGTTCCGGCGGTTGTTCAATTAGAGAAAAAAAAAGGGCGCAGGCGGCGCCCTTTTCAACGCTTGCTGAGAACCTGGTTGCTTACGCGCCGGCCTTTTGGGCCTGGCGGCGAAGGAACGTCGGCACATCCAGATCGTCAATCTGCACTTCGTTGCGCACTTCACGCACTGGTTGTTGCACTTGGACGTGATGCACGACGGGAGCGGCAGGCGCTGGAGGCGCTTCTTCCTGCACCTGCTGGGAAATTTGCACTTCTTGCACTTCCGGCGCGGCCTTCCAGGTTTTTGCCAGGAAAGACGGCCGCTGGTGCGTGTTCTTTTTGTTGGCGTCCTTGAATCCCGCGGCGATCACTGTGATCTTGATGGTGTCCTTCATGGCGTCGTCCTGCACGGCGCCAAAAATAATGTTGGCGTGTTCGTGTGCGGCTTTCTGGATCACGCTGGAAGCTTCGTGTACTTCGTGCAGCGTCAAGCTGGAACTGCCGCTGATATTGATGAGTATGCCCTGCGCACCTTGAATGGAATTGTCTTCCAGCAGAGGACTAGCAATGGCGCGGTTGGCTGCATCCACCGCGCGATTCGTTCCGGTGGCCACGGCGGTGCCCATCACCGCGTAACCCTGTCCGGACATAATCGCTTTCACGTCGGCAAAATCGCGATTGATGATTCCCGGCACGGTAATAATGTCGGAAATTCCCTGCACCGCTTGCCGCAGAATGTCATCGGCGATGCGGAACGCGTCAAAAAAACTTGTGCCGCGTTCGACGGTCTCCATCAAGCGTTCGTTGGGAATGACGATGACGGTGTCCACCGCGCCGATTAATTCTTCCAACGCCTGCTCGGCCTGCATCATGCGGCGCTTGCCTTCGAACGCAAACGGCTTGGTGACCACCGCCACGCTCAACGCGCCCAACTCACTCGCGAGCGAAGCCACTACTGGCGCCGCACCGCTGCCAGTGCCTCCGCCAAGGCCCGAGGTAATGAAAATCATGTCGGAACCTTCCAGCGCCTCGATAATTTTCTCCGTGTCTTCCAGCGCGGCCTTGCGGCCAACCTCGGGATTGGCTCCCGCGCCCAGGCCCTTGGTCAGCTTCGCCCCCAACTGCAATTTCACCGGAGCTTGCGACAGCTTCAGCGCCTGCAGATCGGTATTGGCGGTGATGAATTCAACACCTTCCACCTTGGCGCGGATCATGCGGTTGACGGCGTTGCACCCACCGCCGCCCACTCCGATCACTTTTATTTTTGCCGGCTGCAGCTCCTCGCTGAAACTCATCCGGATTCCTTGCTCTTTTATTGGCATGCTCCCTCGACATTCCCCATATTCACCGCGCAGCGTTCGGGCAGGGTCACGAGGCCCCGGCGAACATGGCTTTCAATTTAGACACCAGATTTCCGGCACGTTGCGGCGTGTTTCGCCGCGCCCGCGCGCCGTACATCACCAATCCAATCACCGTTGCATATTCCGGCTGGGCTACCAGTTCCGGCAGATCAGCCAAACCTTTGGGTTCCGCGATGCGCACCGGCAGGTGCAGCGATTGCTCGATCAATTCATCGAAGCCGTGCAGGCGCGCCCCGCCGCCGCATAAAACAAATCCCGCCGGGATTTGCGTCTCGAGTCCCGCGCGCCGCAGGTCATCGCGAATCATGGCCAGCAATTCCATAGCGCGCGGCTCAATAATGTCCGTCAACATGCGCGCAAAAATAGTTCGAGGCGGTCGGTCGCCTACACTGGCAATTTCGATGGCGCCGTCTTCGCGCAGCAGCGCGGAAGTGGCGCAACCGTTGCGCCGCTTGATTTTTTCCGCTTCGGGGATGGGCGTGCGCAACCCCACCGCAAGATCATTTGTGAAATGGTCGCCGCCAATGGGCACAGCACTCGTGTGGCGCACCACTCCGCCGCCGTAAACAATCACTTCCGTAGTGCCGCCTCCGATGTCCAGCAGGCAGCAGCCCAGGTCGCGCTCATCCTGCGTCAGGCACGATTCCGCGGAAGCCAGCGGCTCCAGCACGGTGTCGCTGATTAAGATTCCGGCTTTGTTCGCGGCGGTAACCAGGTTCTGCGTCGCCGCCACTGAAGAAGTCACCACATGAACATTCGCTTCCAGGCGGTGCCCCACCATTCCGATGGCGTCGCGGATGCCTTCCTGCGCATCGACACGAAACTCGTGTGGCAGCACGTGCAGCACTTCGCGATCTTCAGGAAGCGAAATATTTCTCGCCGCGTCAATCGCTCGGCGAACATCTTCGCGTTCAATATCTCGCGGGCGGGGACCCAGCGTGATGCCGCCACGGCTATTCACCCCGCGCACATGATTTCCCGCTACGCCGATGACCGCGGATTCCACCGGAACGTTGGCGACACTTTCCGCTTCTTCCACCGCGCGCCTTATGGAGCTGACCGTGGAGTCGAGATTGACGATCAGGCCTTTGCGCAAACCTTTCGATTCCGCCGCGCCCAGGCCTAGAAATTTCACCTGCTCTCCATCAATTTCAGCGATGAGCGCGCAAGTTTTTGTGCTGCCGATGTCCAGCCCGATTACGTATTTATCTCGCTTGCTCAAATTGCCACTCCTGCCTGTTTCCTGGCACTACCTTCGGCTACCTGGCCTTCGCCACCGTTACGCCCGCGCTGGAATCGGGATTCAAAATCACCTGCCGCGAATATTGCAAATCGATGGACTGCACGCGCCCCGCATTGGCCTGCCACTGCGAAAAATTTTCCGCCAGCATGCGGTATTTCGCGGTGAAGTCTCCTGCGCCGAAATGAATGATCACCGCCTGCGGATCCGTGGGGCCCGCCAGCCCGGTCATCACTGCGCGCAAGTCCCGAGTACTCACCAGATCAATCTCGCTGACCTGCTCCGACGAACCGGAACGCACCAGATCTATGGCCTTCATGAAATCCTGATAGCTCTGCATGCGCGTCTCGCGCTGGTCGCGCGGCAATTCTTCCGAAACGCCGCTCACGATCGGGAAATGCCAATCTTCCCCTTGCGGGCGATCCAGAATCACGCCGTGGGCATCAATCAGGTACAGTTGGTTGCCGCTGCGCGCGAACGCGATGGGTGTGCGCTCCAGCAACTCCACGCGAAGGCGATTCGGCAGAATTCGATGCACGCTGGCCGATTCCACCCACGGCAACTGCTCCAGCTCGCTCCGCCGTTTGTCCAGAGGAATCTGCAGCACGCTCTTGTTGCGATCGCGCAAGAACTGTTTCAGCACCGACTCGCGCGTCACAATTTTATTTCCGTTGAGGTCAATCTGGTCCGGCTTGGCCAGCGCGAATTGCGGCGAGTACAGTAGGAATCGCACCCCCCCTGCAATCGCGGAAACGCCGGCGATTCCCGCCACGCTCCAAATCGCCACGCGCCGGTAAAAGGACCAGCCGCGCCCTGCGAATTTCTTACGGCGAAACTCCACCGGCTTCTGCCGCCGCAAATAGCGCGGTTCGTCGTCCGTCAGCAGTTCCGGCCGGTACGTTTCCGCCTGCGCGCCCGATTTACGCGAGATGGTTTTTATGCGTTCCATACCACCACCTCGTTTTCCAGTTCGAAACCGTAAGCTGTATGTACACGCTTGCGAACGTCGGCGATCAGCGCCAGCATGTCGGCAGCGCCGGCTTTTCCCACGTTAACGAAGAAATTGGCGTGGCGATCGCTCACGCGCGCATCTCCGACCGACAGGCCCTTCAAGCCCAGCTCATCGATCATGCGTCCAGCGGACGCACCGGGAGGATTTTTGAAAATGCATCCAGCGCTTTTTTGGCCCAGCGGCTGAGTGGCCCGCCGTTTTTCGTTGCAGATACGAATCCCTTGGAGAATTTCGCGGAATGCTTTGGAGGGAAGTTCCAGCTTCACCGCGAGCATCATATCATCCGGCGCAAACGATGTATGCCGGTATTCAAAAGAAATTTGATCGCCCTTGAGGATTTCTATGGCCCGTGCCGCGGCGCGATACACCTTTACCTCCCGAACATAGCTGCCAATCTGAATTCCATACGCGCCCGCGTTCATGCGCAGCGCGCCCCCCACCGTGCCCGGTACACCGATTAGCCCTTCCATTCCGCCAAGATCATGTTTCGCGCACATCGTCACGGTGCGGCCCAGGTCCGCGGACGCGTCCACCATCGCGAAATTTCCTTCAATCACCACATCGGGGTCTGGCTGCGCCAATTGCAAGACCACCCAGGGGAGTTCGCCGTCAATGACCAGCAGGTTGGAGCCGCCACCAATAAATTTGAACGGCATGCCGTTCGCTTCGAGGAGCTTCACCACGTCGGGAATGCTTTCATGCCGCGTGAGCCGCAGCAAATCCGTCGTTCCGCCGATGCCCAGATAGGTAATCTCCGCCAGCGACGCGTCCGGTTTTAGCTCGACGCCCAGTTTCGCCAGCACCGCCAGCACTTGGTGGTCTTTAACGCGCATGTTCCGCCGGTAGCTCCGCTCGCAGCAACGCGAGAATTTCGTTGCTGGCCCGGCTGATGCTGCCCGCGCCGATGGTCAGGATGGCATCGCCGGCCTGTACCTCTTTCAGCAAGCATTCGATGCCCGCCTGTATCGTCGGGAAATAGTAAACGTGCTTGTGCCCGGCTTGGCGTATGGCGTTGGCCAGCGCTTCGCTCGTGACTCCCGCGATCGGCGCTTCGCTGGCCGGATAGATATCCGTCAGCACCAGCATATCGGCGAGGTGGAACGCCCGGCAGAATTCGTCCCACAAATGTTGTGTCCGAGAAAAACGGTGCGGCTGGAATAGCACCCGCAGCCGGTCGAACTTGCAGACTTTCGCGGCTTCCAGTGTGGCGCGAATCTCTACCGGGTGATGTCCGTAATCATCAATCACGGTTATGTCGTTGACCACGCCCTTGATGTCGAAGCGCCGCCCCACACCTGAAAATTTAGCCAGGCCATCACGAATCCATTCCACCGGAACGCTCAGATACAGCGCGACGGCGGCAGCCGCGGCGGCGTTGCGCACGTTGTGAATCCCCGGCGGATGCATTAAGCGAAAGCTGCCCAGGTTTTCACCTCGAAAAGTCAGCGTGAATTCACTGACCAGCCCTTCCAGCTTTATGTCGCTGATAACCAGGTCGGCCTGGATGGAAGTACCGTACGTAATGATGGGACGCTTCACGTGCGCAATTATGGCCTGCACATTGGGCTCATCGAGGCAAAGAATCGCTGCGCCATAAAACGGTACGCGGTTTACGAACTGGATAAACGCATCCTGAATGTCTTCGAGTGAGGCGTATTGATCGAGATGTTCGCGATCAATGGTGGTCACCACCGCCACTACCGGCGCCAGTAGCAAAAAACTGCGGTCGCTTTCGTCCGCCTCCACCACAAAATATTCGCCCTTTCCCAGCTTCGCGGTAGTTCCCGCCTGATTCACGCGGCCGCCGATCACAAATGTGGGATCAAGATGGGCGGCCGCCAAAACCGACGCCACGATAGACGTTGTCGTCGTTTTTCCGTGCGCTCCCGCCACGGCAATCCCGTATTTCAGACGCATCAGTTCCGCCAGCATCTCGGCACGCGGAATTACCGGAATCTTCATCTTGTGCGCTTCGATAATTTCCGGATTGTTGGTATGGATGGCCGAGGAAGTTACTACCACGTGCGCGCCTTCCACATTGATGGCTTCGTGCGCGCCAAAAATTGTGGCGCCCAGCTTGGCGAGGCGCTCCGTAATCGGTGAGGGCTTGCTGTCCGATCCCGAAACCGAGTAGCCCAGCGTCAGCAGTACTTCGGCGATCCCGCTCATGCCGATCCCGCCGATGCCCACCAGATGGATGCGCTGAAAATTGCGGAAGCTCACCATCATCGCGTCACTTCCTGGGCAGCTTCTTTCGAATCCGTGCGCCGCACTGCCGCACTAGAACCGACCGCCGGTACTTTTCCCTTCACACTGGCAATCCCGGCGGCCTGTTCGATCAAATCCACAATGTCCTGTGTCGCTTGCGGACGCGAGAGCCCGCGTGCCGCGGCGCCCATGCGTTCGATTTCCACCGCATTATCCAGTAACGCGAAAATTTCTTGGCTTAACCGCTCGCCAGTCAGTTCGTCCTCCGTGATCACCCGACCCGCGCCGTTTTTCGCCATTTCTTGCGCGTTACGCAGTTGGTGGCTATCCGTCGCGCGTCCGAACGGAATAAAAATCGCCGCTCGTCCCGCAGCGGCCACTTCCGCGGCGGTAATCGCTCCCGCGCGGCACACAATAATGTCCGCCCATTCGAATCGCTCTGGCATGTTGTTGAGGAACGGCACCACCTCGGCAAGAATTTCACGCCGCGCGTAACCGGTACGCACCGCGTCGTAGTCACGCTCGCCGGTCTGGTGCACGATGTTCAATTCGTTTTTCCGCAACGCCAGCGCGTCCATGGCGTCCACAAACGCGCGATTAACGGGCAATGCTCCCTGGCTTCCACCAGTAATCAGCAGCCGCAGTGGCTTCCCGGGAGCACGCGGCGCAATCGCCAGAAATTCCGGTCGCACTGGACAGCCGGTCACCACCGCTTTCGCTCCCCACGCCCGCGCGGAAATCTCGTAGCCAGTGGCAATACGCTTGGAAATCCGCGCCAAAGTTTTATTCGTGAACCCCGGCTCGGCGTTCGGCTCAAAAATAATGTTTGGCACGCCACGCATCCAGGTGGTCAGCAGCATCGGCCCCGCCGCGTAGCCGCCCACACCGAATGCCGCTACCGGCTGGTGTTTACGCAGCACCCGCGACGCATCCCACATTGCAGGAGCGAGCTTCAAAAGATTTTTCAAAAGTGTGCCGCCGCCTTTGCCCTTCAAGCCGCCCACGCGCAAGGTTTCCAGCGGCAGCCCCGCCTGCGGTACCAGTTTCATTTCTATCCCGCGAGTTGTTCCCACCAGCACCACTTCTCGTTCGCTCCCGCGCGACAACCACTCCCGCGCAATCGCCAGCGCCGGAAACACGTGTCCTCCGGTACCTCCGCCCGCGATCAAAAGTTTCACGCTGATCTCACAATAATAATTCTCTCCACATCATCCAAGAATGTGATCGCCGCTAGTTCTCCGTCGCTTGCTGGCTGATATTCAGAAGCACGCCGGTTGCCAACAGCATCACCAGCAAGCTCGAACCCCCGTAACTCACAAACGGAAGGGGGATCCCTTTTGTCGGCACCATGCCCAGCACCACCGCGAAATTAATCAGCGCCTGGCTGATCACCATGGCCGTAATTCCCAGCGCCAGCAGCCTTCCGAATCCGTCGGGAGCCGCGAACGCCGCCCGCAACCCGCGCCAGCCGTACACCACAAACAATCCAATCACCAGCAGCGCCCCAATCAATCCCAGTTCTTCGCAAATCACCGCGTAAATAAAATCCGTGTGCGCTTCCGGTAGATAAAATAATTTCTGCTTGCTCTCCATCAAACCTGCACCGCTGAATCCGCCCGAACCCACCGCAATCAACGATTGTAACAACTGGAATCCGGCGCCCTGCGGGTCCTTTTCGGGATTGAGAAACGCCATCAGCCTGGCATAGCGGTACGCGACGTGGGTGATCAGGAAATAAAGCACCGGCGTCGCCGCCGCTAGTCCGCAAACAATCCATTTCCACGAGAGTCCCGCGACGAACAGCACCGCGGTGGCAATCACCATGATGTCCACCGACGTGCCCAAGTCCGGCTGCAGCAAAATAACGCCCACGCAAACCAGAATCGGCGCCAGTGCCGGCAAAATAGTCTGCACGAAATCCTCTTTGCAGAATTCCATCTTCGCCGCGTTGCGCCTCTTCATGTCCAGGAACCAGGCCAGATATAAAATCACCGCCAGTTTGGCCAGCTCCGACGGCTGAATTCCAAACGGCCCGAATTTTATCCACCGGTGGGTGGCGTGAGATTTATCCAGGAAGAATGCTCCCACCAACATCAGCAACACCGCGCCCACCACGCTGTAGACGATTTTCGGCTGGCGCAAACGCCGGTAATCCACCCGCATCAACGCGAACATGCCGAACAAGCCAATGGCCAGCCACGCCGCCTGCCGCAACAAAAATATGTACCCGCGGCCGTAGTGCTGCTCGGCGGTCATCGCGGAAGCCGAATAAACCATCACCGCACCAAAAAGGCAGAGTATCAGCGTCACCCCAAACAGCCACCGGTCGTTTTCGAGCCTTCTTGGCACCTTCGCCTACCTTCCTGTTGGTTACGTCGAACTGTCCGCCGCTCCGCCCGCCCCACCAGATTGCTGCTCTCGTTTGTGTACCAATTCTTTGAACACCCTTCCGCGATGCTCAAAATTCTCAAACTGGTCGAAGCTCGCGCACGCCGGCGCCAGTAACACCACGTCGCCGCTTCGCGCTGCTTGTCCCGCAATTTCCACCGCGCGTTCCATTGTTGCCGCGCGTTCCACCGCTACGCTTCCGGCTATCTGCTGTTCGATTTTTTCCGCCGCGCTGCCGATCAGCAGCGCTAACACACTTCTTTCGCGCAGCGCGTCTTGCAGAACCGAATAGTCGCTGCCCTTATCTTTGCCGCCCAGAATCACCACAATTCTTCCCGGGAAAGCTTCCAGCGCCTTCACCGTGGCGTCCACGTTCGTCGCTTTCGAATCGTTGTAGTAGCGCACCCCGCCAATCTCGGCCACGAATTCGAGGCGATGTTCCACTCCCGGAAACGTGCGCACCGCGTCCGCGATAGCGGCCACCGCTGCGCCTTCCAATCGTGCCGCAGCCACCGCCGCCAGAACGTTTCCCAAGTTGTGCGCTCCCGGCAGCGAAATCTCCTGCCGCCGCAGCAAGACTTCTTCCTGCTTGCTGGCGCGAAACACAATTTCCTCGCCGCGCAGATAGGCACCCTGCAAGACGCGCTGCTTGCGGCTGAACCAGTAAACCTGCGGCCGCTTGGGCGCCAGCGCCACCGTCGCGGGATCGTCGGCGTTCAGCACCGCGAAATCACTCTCCGTCTGTTTCTCAAAAATTCGCGCCTTGGCTGCGGTGTACGCTTCCATGGTCTTGTGGCGGTCCAGATGATCGGGCGTCAGGTTCAGCAGCACGGCGATGTCCGGATGAAATGTTTCCACCAGCTCCAGTTGAAAACTGCTCAGCTCCGCTACGGTGATGGTGTCCGCGCTGCTGAGAGCTACTCGCGAAATTAGCGGCGTGCCGATATTTCCCGCCACCATCGTTGAAAATCCCGCCACACGCAAAATGTGGTGCAGCAGCGAAGTTGTGGTCGTTTTTCCGTTCGATCCGGTAATGGCGATCAGCCGGCCGTCCAGAAATCGATCCGCCAGCTCAATCTCGCTCCAGATGGTGATGCCCTTGGCGCGCGCCGATTGCAGCAGTGGAGCATCCGCGGGCACGCCCGGGCTCGGAATCACCAGGTCCTGCTTCAGCAAACTGCTCTCCGCCGATCCACCCAGCTCCAGTTTTACGCCCTCTTCGCGCAGGCTCAGGACGTCCGCGCCCAGTTCGCTCTCCGCGTGCGCGTCCGACGCTGTCACCGTCGCGCCGTGCTCGGCGCAGAATCGCGCAGTGGCAATTCCGGTACGCGCCAGTCCGATCACCAGCACATGCTTGCCGCGCAGCTCGAATCCACCGGTCACACCGCTACCTCAATTTCAAAGTCGTCAAAGCAAACAGCGCGAAAACCAGCGCCACTATCCAGAACCGCACGATCACTTTCGATTCGCTCCAGCCCAGCAGCTCAAAGTGGTGGTGAATCGGAGCCATGCGGAAAATTCGCTTCCCCCGCAGCTTGAACGAACCCACCTGCAGGATTACCGACATGGCTTCCACCACGAAAATTCCGCCAATAAAAAAGAGCAAGATTTCCTGCTTGATGATTACCGCAATCACTCCCAGGGTTCCCCCCAGTGACAGCGAACCCACATCGCCCATAAAAATTTCCGCTGGGTGCGCGTTGTACCAGAGAAATCCCAGCGAAGCGCCCACCAGCGCGCCGCAAAATACCGTCAACTCGCCCACGCCCGGGATGTACTGGATTTCCAGATAATTGGCCCAGCGGAAATTGCTGCTCACGTAGGTGAGGACCGTAAGCGCCCCGGCGGCGATGACCGTGCATCCGATGGCCAGCCCGTCCAATCCGTCCGTCAAATTCACCGCGTTCGACGCGCCGGCAATCACCAGCGATACGAAAAATAGGAAAGGCACAAACGCCAGCGTCCAGATATGCGGCGTGGTCATCAGCGAATGAATCACCAGATCCGGATGCACACGCTTGAAAAACGGAATCATCAGCTGCGTCGAATACTTGCTGTAAGTCGCCAACACCAGCAGCGCAATGCCGCAAATCAGGCTGACTAGGATCTGCAAAGTAAATTTTTTCACGCTGCTTAAGCCCAAGTTGCGCTGCTTGGAAACTTTCGCGTAATCATCCACGAAGCCAATCGCCGCGAACGCCAGCAACGCGAAAAGTGCCAGCCATACAAAAGCGTTTCCCAGGTCGGCCCACAATAGCGTCGGCACCGCGGTAGACAGCACGATCAGCACGCCCCCCATTGTCGGCGTTCCCGCTTTTTTCTTGTGGTCCTGCGGCCCTTCTTCGCGAATGTATTGCCCGATCTGCAGTTCTCTCAGCTGGCGGATCAGCCACGGCCCAAACACAAACGCCAGAAACATGCCCGTCAGGCTGGCGTACACCGTGCGCACCGTGATGTAGCGGAATACGTTCAGCGGGCTGAAATATTTTTGCAGCGTGTGGAAGAGCAGGTAGTAAAGCATCTAGTGCCGTGCCTCTTCCCGGCGAGTTTCCCCGCGCGGCGCGTAACGCGCCATCAGCGCGTCGACGATGCGCTCCATCTTCACGCCACGCGAGCCCTTCACCAGCAGCACATCGCCTGACTCCACGAGCTCTTCCAGAAATTTGGCCGCTTCCTCGGAGGTAGAAAAAAATCTCGTCTGCGATCTTTGCAGCCCTCCGGCGATCGCTCCTTCCACAATCTGCGCGGCATCCCCAGCAACCCCAATCACCCAGTCAATTTTTCCCGCTTTCGAAGCCAGCCGCGCCGCGAAGTGTCCCGCCTCGCGGTGCAGCTCGGCGGAAGTTCTCCCCAGCTCGCGCATTTCTCCCGCCGCTAATATTCGCCGCCGGTAGCCCGTCGTCGCACCCAACACCGCCGTCATGGACTGCAGCGCCGCCGGACTGGAGTTGTAGCTGTCATTGATCAACGCCGCGCCATTGGTCAACTCCACCAGTTCGCCGCGCATAAACGGCGCCTTCAGCGAACCGAGCACGCTTTGCGCGTCGGCGGCCCCGATGCCCCACACACTTGCGGCGGCCAGTGCCGCCAGCGCGTTGGCAATCACATGCCTGCCCGGCAACGCCACGTCCAAATTCACGCGCTCCCCGTTGGCCGCTAGCACAAACGAAGAGCCCAGCGGGCCGCGCTCTACGATTTCCTCCGCGCGAAAATCTGCCGGCGCGTCAATTCCGTAGGTCAAAACTTTCCCCGGCGCATGGGCGGCAAAAGCCGCCACCCGAGCATCATCGGCGTTCAACACCGCTACCGACTCGCTGCCGTTCAATCCTTCAATCAATTCGCGCTTGGCCAGCGCAATCTCGTCCACCGAAAGAAAAAATTCCAAATGCGCGGGAGACACGCGCGTCACTACGCCGACATCCGGCCGCGCCACGACCGCCAGGCGCTTCAATTCGCCCGGGCGTGACATGCCCATCTCCAGCACCGCGGCCTGGTGCGTTTCTTCGAGGCCAAACAACGTCAGCGGCAATCCGTATTCGTTATTAAAATTTCCTTCCGACTTCAGCACGCGTAATTTCGTGCCCAGCAATGCCGCCAGGATCTCTTTGGTTGTGGTCTTGCCAACCGAGCCAGTGACGCCGGCAATTTTTCCGCCCCAGGCCTCGCGTACGACCCGCGCGAAGTTCTTGAGCGCTTCGAATGTATCGACCACCGGGATGCAACGGTCCCCAATCCACCCCGGGTAACGCGAAAGCTGCCAGTCCGCCACCATCGCCGCCAGCGCTCCACGTTCCAGCGCGGCAGGAACATGATCGTGTCCGTCGTGACTCGGTCCGTGTATGGCGATGAACACTTCTCCCGCACGTACCGTGCGAGAATCAATCGAGACGCCGGCCACCCGGGCCAGGGGGTCGAGCCCCGCGCCCGCCTGGGCACCCACCGCACCAGCCACCTGTGCAATCGTCCACCGCATATGTCCCTCAAAGGATTTGCTTTGCGCCCGGGAACCGCTGGCTGCGTTGTGCTCACCGTTTTTGGCACCCCCACTCGAGAAAACAATTTGCGCCCTGCCGCCTATGCTCGCATCCTGTCCGGGGCCCACGCGCTTCCGTCATGCAGAAAAGAAAAGCGCGTAGCTTGCCAAAACAACGCGCCTTACGGAGCCCCGCTCCCGTTCTTACGCGGGCCGCGTCCTGACGATGGGCTGTTATGCCCTCGCTGCGTTAACGCCCGCCGGGCCATTTCACGGTCATCGAATTCCAATGTGCGATCGGCGAGGATCTGATAATTTTCGTGGCCCTTGCCCGCGAGCAGCACGATGTCGCCCGCGCGCGCTGCATCCAAGGCCAGGCCGATGGCCTTGTCCCTATCCGGCTCGATCACGTATTTGCCGCTGGTTTTCTGCACCCCCACAATGATGTCGCTGATAATTTTCAGCGGATCCTCCTGTCGCGGATTGTCGCTGGAGAGAATCGTCAAATCGCTCAGCCGTCCGGTTACTTCTCCCATCACCGGACGCTTGGTGCGGTCCTTCGAGCCGCCGCAACCAAACAGCGTGATGATGCGGCCTTTGGGATTCAGCTCGCGCGCGGTGCGGATCAGGCTTTCCAGCGCATCATCGGTATGCGCGTAATCCACGATCACTAGAAACGGCTGGCCCTGATCTATGCGCTGGAAGCGTCCCGAGACACTTTCCAGGTTGCTGATTCCCGCCGCGATGGCGTCGTTCGAAATACCCAGCGCTTGCGCCGCCCCGATGGCCGCCAGAATGTTGTACACATTGATGCGGCCCACCAGATTCGACGTGACTGGCAACTTTCCCTGGGGCGTTTGCGCCGCGAACGTCAGCCCATTAAAAGAGAGTTGGAATTTTTTGGTGGTGATGTCCGCGGAAGCGTCCAGGCCGTAGGTCACCGTTCTCTTCGCCAGTCCCAGCAGTTGCCGCCCGTATGGGTCGTCTATATTAATAATCGCAGTATCCGGCACACCGGCGCCCGTACCGGTAAAAAGTGTTTTCTTGGCCGCGAAGTAGTCCTCAAAGGTCTTGTGATAGTCCATGTGCTCGCGGGTAAGGTTGGTAAATACCGCCGCTGCGAAATGACAACCCCACAGACGGTCCATCGTCAGCGAGTGAGAACTGGCTTCCAAGGTTGCGTATTTGCCTCCCGCCTGGCGAATCTCGGCCAGAAATCCCTGCAAGTCCACGGATTCCGGCGTGGTGTTCGGCGCAGGGTAGTTTCCCGCCGGGGTCTCGTAAGCAATGGTGCCCAACAATCCCGTTTTTGCTTTGGAAGCTTTAATAATCGCGTCGATCACCGAGGTCGTAGTGGTTTTTCCGTTCGTGCCCGTTACCGCTGCCAGTTGCAATGATCTCGCCGGGTGATCGAAAAAATTTGCCGCCGCAATCGCCAGCGCCTTACGCGATTCGCGTACCTGCACAACTGCCACGTGCGCGCCCGATGAACCCAAAGACGCCCGCGGCTCTTCACTGGCAATGGCTACCGCTCCACGCGCAATCGCATCCTGCACAAATGCGCCGCCGTTCTCTTTCGCTCCCCGCAAGGCGAAAAACAGCCCGCCAGATTTCACCTTGCGTGAGTCACAAGCGATTTGCAGAATTTCCGGATTAGCGGCGGGAGCCGCAGCGGTATCGACGCCGCGGAGCACTTCCACCAGCGTCTTATGGCCATTGACCCGCGCCCCCGCGCCACTCGAATGCTCGTCGTGCGAGGACGCCGAAACGGCGCGAGATTCGTCCTCCAGTTGGCTCAAATTCGTGCGCGACGGCAAGTTCGTGACCTCATCTTCCCCGTACTACTAATGTCGATGCCTGACGCGCAGGCTAGCTAACTTCTGCGACCTCGCGGTTCTCACCGCTGTCGTTATCGCGGGCGTTCCAAACTGCACCGTGACACGCGAACCACGCCGGACTTGCATGCCCGCCGCGGGCACCTGATCTGTTGCAAGGTTGCTGCCAACCACCACCGGGTCGAGTCCAAGCCGCAAACACATCTCCGTAACTTCCCGCATGGTCTTGCCCGAGAAATCCGGAATGGAAATTTCTCCGTCCTCCGCCGCCGTCACCGGCAAAGTCACCGACTGCGCCGAATTGGAACTGCTCGCGCTGAAATTATTGCTGGCCACTTCTTCCGCAGCGGATGCGCTGGCTTCGAGCTGTTCCGGCAACAGCAACAGGTCGGAGGGCGTGAAATCTTCGAGTGCTTCCTGCTGCGTCTGCGCTTGTTTCTGGTAGGAAGCCTGCATCAGTTGCCCGATGGGAATGTCGCGAGAGACGTCCATGTAGGGCAAAACCTGTTCGGCGATGCGCTTGAACACCGGAGCGGCCACCATGCCGCCCTCGTGCAGCCCCACCGGAGAATCCAGCGACACCAAAATGGTTACCGCGGGATTATTGATGGGTGCGAAACCTGTGAAAGACGCAATCAACTGCGTCGGGGAGTATCGGCCCGTGTTCGGATCAATCTTCTGTGCGGAACCAGTCTTTCCCGCCGCCGTCCATCCTTCCAGGCGCGCCAGTTTGCCGGTGCCGTTCAAAACCACGCCTTCCATCAACTGGCGCAGCGTCGCCGCCGTTTCCGGTTGAATCACGCGCCGCGGCTCACTGGGAGTCTGCAGAATGTCCTTCGAAATTACCGTGTCACCATGTCGAACTTCCGACACGATGTGGGGCCTGTACAACACGCCCCCATTGGCGATCGCCGAAACCGCGCTGATCAACTGGATTGGCGTCACACCCACTTCCTGGCCCATGGAAACCGCGCCAATGGAAATGGCCGACCAGTTCGACAACGGCCGGAGCCGACCGCGAATCTCTCCCGGCATTTCCACCCCCGTGGTGGCCCCAAATCCAAAAGCGCGGATGTAATCGTAAAATCTGGGCTCGCCCAATCGCTCGGCGATCTTGATCGCTCCCACGTCGCTCGACAGCGCTAGGATGTTCGCCACGGTCAGCCTTCCGAAGCGTTTGTGATCGTGTATTTTGTGTCCGGCTACATACGTAAAGCCGTTCTCGCAGTCAAAAACTTCGTCGGCCTTGATAAGTCCTCGATCGAATGCCGCCGCCAAGGTGATCAATTTAAACGTAGACCCCGGTTCGTAATAGGCGGTGACTGCTCGATTCGTGCGCGAATCCGGATTTACTCCCGTGGTGGCATTGGGATCGAACGTCGGCCAGTTGGCTACCGCCAGCAACTCGCCATTATTGGGATTCATCACCATGACGGTGCCGGCCAGTGCGTGGGTCTTGCCTATCGCCGCCGCCAACTCGCGCTCCGCGATGTACTGAATTTTTTCGTCGAGCGTCAGTTTCACGCTGGCGCCCTGGTCGCGTCGCGCCTCCGCGCCGTCGAAGACATTCTGGTGCGCGTCCGCCATCATCAGGATTTTTTCGCTTTTGCCGCGCACCTGGCTGTCCAGCGCGTACTCGATGCCCCCCAGGCCCTTCTCGTCGAGGTCCACAAATCCCACCACATGCGACGCCAGGCTGCCCTTGGGGTAGAAGCGTTTATTTTCTTTCTGCGTGTATACGCCCGCTAGATTGAGTTCCTTCAACGCTTCGGCCTTGTCATCCGGAAGTTTGCGCTCGATCCACACAAAATTCTGTGAAGAGTCCAGCCGTGATGCGATGACGTCGGCGGGAACATTGATGGCCCCGGAGATGAGCTGTGCGGCCAGCGCTTTGTCTTTAATCTGGCTGGGAATGGCAAACGCCGACTCCACCTTGATGCTCATGGCCAGCGCCTGGCCGTTCCGGTCGTAAATAATTCCGCGTTTGGGGGAGATTTCGATGGTGCGCTGCTGTTGGCGCAGCGCCTTGGTAAGATAATCGCTATGTAGGTAGAGCTGCAGGTACACGAGGCGGCCAAAAATGGCCGTAGTCCACAACAAAGCCACGCCAGCGACAATCACCAAACGGACGTGAGCTCGGTTCTGTTGCATAGAGAAAATTAGCCCGCTACGCCCTCCTCGGGGACGCCCATCCTTGTGTTGATTTCGTGAACTTCAAACCGGAAGATTCTTGCGAAGGTGCTGAAGAGTTGCGTGACTTCGAGCGCCCAGGTCATGTGTGAGAATTACTGCGCGCGGTTCACGCGAACAAATTGCGCCGCGGCTACTTCCGCTCCGATGGTCGGCTGGAATTCACGCACCTGCGAAGGCAGCGTTTCCGACAAGCCCAGTTGCCGCCGCGCGATCATGTCAATGCGCTTGGGATTGCTCAGGCTGGCGATTTCCAGCTTCAGCGATGAATTCTGCGCCGCCGCATCCACGCGCTCGCTGCGCGCCGCTTCAAGTTGGAAGCTCAAATCAATGCATTTGAAGTGCTGGTAAATGTATAACAGGAAGAATGCCGCGATGACGCTGCCCAGCGCCAGAGTGCGATAAAGATTTCGCATCTTTACCGGCTCGGTGTGGCGTACCAGCCGGGTGTTATCCAGCCGCTTCACGGTGTGAAATTCAGTTGCCCGGCTCTTTCTCTTGCGCGTCATAGCTTTGCCTTTTACTGGCGCCTTAAGCGGCTGCCACTATCTCTGCACACCGCAATTTCGCACTGCGCGAACGCGGATTATTCGCCTGCTCTGTTTCGCTAGGCGGAATGACGTGCCTGGTCAGCACGAGCAGCGTCCCCTGACGCTCGCCATCCTGAAATGCGTGCTTCACCAGTCGGTCTTCGCGCGAGTGGTAACTCAACACCACCCACCGTCCTCCAGGATTTATTGTGGCCGGGGTCCGAGAAAGAAACTGCCCGAGTTCCTCCATCTCTCGATTCACCGCGATCCGCAGCGCCAGAAACGTTTTTGTTGCGGGATGCAGTCTCTGCCTTCCCCATTGCTTTCGGGCCCCTGCCACAGTCGTTGCCAAGTGCGCGGTATCCCGTAGGGGTCGCGCTCGTACGATCGCCTTGGCGATTCTTCTGGAATCATGCTCATCGGCTTCGCGATAGAGCAGGTCGGCTATCTCTTTTTCCGACCATTGATTCACAATTTCGTCTGCCGTCAATTCCCCTTCGGCACTCATGCGCATGTCCAGCGGCCCGGCTTCGCGAAAGGAAAACCCGCGGCCCACCTGATCAAGCTGCATCGAGGAAACTCCCAAGTCGGCCAAGACCCCGTCCACCTTCGGAATCCCCAACTCTTGCGCGACCTCCGCAATCCTCGAGAAGGGCGACTTCACCAGCGTCACCCGTTCCGCCCACTGCTTCAGATTCTCGCGCGCCAGCTCTAACGCCTGTTCGTCCTGGTCCAGGCTGATCAATCTCCCGCGGCCCGCTTCCAATCTTTGCGCGATAGCCGCCGAGTGGCCCCCGGCTCCCAGCGTGGCGTCTACGTAGATACCGTCTGGTTTTATTTGAAGCCATTGCAAAACCTCTTCCACTAAAACCGGCGTGTGTGACTCACTTCTATTCACTGAGCACTCGCCGTTCGTAACTGCTCTTTACTAAATTCCCAGATCTTCGAGGGCCTGGTAATCTTCGTCGGTGTACGGCGAGTTCTTCAGTTCGTCCAGCACTCGTGTGTGGTTCATCACTTCGAGATAATCCAGGTTCCCGAAGACGTCCACTTCGCTCTTGGTTTGCGCCGCTTCGCGCAACACCGCCGGGAGCAGCACTCTGCCCTGCGCATCCAGTTCCACCGTTTGCCCGTAGTAGCTCGTTCTCATCAGAAATTTTCGCTTGGCCCGGTTCTGGGAAGACACGCCCGCCAACTTCTCTTCAATTTGCATCCACACCTTGATCGGATAAATGCGCGCCGATTCTCCGGTGGGGCTGGTGATATAAAACTGGTTGCCGTACTCCTTCAGCCCTTCCAGAAACTGCGCGGGAATTTTTAACCGGCCTTTCTCGTCCACCTTCGCCGGATAGTTTCCCCGCAAGCTCATCTGCCCCGCTCATTTCCGCCCGCCTCAAGCTGCTTGCGCTCGGGATGGCGACACAACCACACCCTAAAAGGTGGTCCTGGATGCGCAAAATGCCCCCAAAACACCTACATTTGCCGCTAAAATTGTATGTTTCTAATGTTGCCTTGGTGTTGCCCCACAACACTTCTCGGTGCCCTACTTACTTCTACTGTGCCCCACTTCACTCCACAATTGACCACATCATAAGCCCGATTTACGAACTGTCAAGCATAAACATGGAAGTTTGAAAAAAAAAGTTGTGGATTCTGTTAGGACGAAAATCTTTGTTTTTCACCACGACTGGTTGTGGTTTAAATCTTGAGCGATAACCATACTTGGTAGTCGGGATTTTTCGTTTCAGGCGCGAACAGTGAGTACTATCGCGCGGTGCCATGCGGCGAAACGCAGTTTTCGTTTTTTCGGTACTCTCACTGCTTTACCACGGACAGACCAAGCGCAGCGCTGCACTCGCCAAAAATCATACGTATTGCTCTACGCGAATGACCGGGTTGATTCTTCGATGGAGCGTGCTATTCTGGTCCTGCACTTTTAGAAAATCAGCAAAGGAGCTTTCCCATGGAATGGACCACACCGCAGCACGAAGTGATCGACCTGAACTGCGAGATCAGCTCGTACGCCAACGCTGAGCTCTAGTCCAGTGACCGCTCTGCGGTCTGCTCGGAATCGGATTCAGATCGAATGCGCGTAAGAGTTCTCGGCTCCGCGGCCGGGGGCGGGTTTCCGCAATGGAATTGTGCCTGTAGCAATTGCCAGCGGATTCGAGCCGGAAAGTTTCCTGGCCGCGCGCGCAGCCAGACCCAGCTGGCTTTTACCACCAACTCCAAAGTTTGGTTTCTCCTGAGCGCCTCCCCGGATCTGCGCACTCAAATCACCGGCACGGCCGAGCTGTGCCCGGGCCCTACGGTTGGCGGAGTGGGGGCTGAACCGGCGGAGTCTCCGCTGGGAGGAGTTTTTCTTCCCAGCGCCGATGTGGATTCCGTAGCGGGTTTGCTTCACCTCCGTGAATTCCAGTCCTTCTTCGTTTTCGCCACGCCTTCAGTGCAGCGCATCTTGCAAGAGGAAAATCGCATTTTTCGCGTTCTCGAACGCGCCGATCCCCCCGTGAAATGGGTGGCCCTCTCCAGCAAAGGCCGCCTCGGCTGCCACCTCGATGAAGATTCCGGATCCGCTCCCGAATTTCTCTGCGCCACCATCCCCCTCGGCGGCCCCTATCCCGATTACCTCAGTCCAGAATTCCAACGCTCGCTGGTCGCGGAAGAGTCCACTTCCGCTTTCGTAATTCACCAAGGCGACAAGCGCCTTTTCTATGCGCCGTCTATTCCGGCGACGGAAGCCTCCACAAGCTCTGAGGCGTGGAAATCGTATGTGGAAACCAGCGGCGTATCTTTCCTCGACGGCACCTTCTGGAGCGATGACGAATTGATTCGCACTGGCCGCAGCAAAAGAACGGCCCGCCGGGTCGGTCACGTGCCGCTGTCAGGCCCCGACGGTCTGCTCGAGAAGTACCCCAAAAACTCCACCGGCCGTCGAATTCTTATTCATATCAACAACACCAATCCGATACTGGATGAAAGCAGCCCGCAACACCGCGCGGTGCTGGATGCGGGCTTTGAAATTGCCTACGATGGAATGGAGTTCGAGCTATGAACGCCCCCGCCAGGCTGAGCGTAGGCAAAAAGATGCTGCCCGAAAAAGAATTCATCGCCGGATTCCATGCCATCGGCGAAGAGCGCTACCACCACAAGCACCGATTTCACTTGCGTATGCACGAAGGCCAGTTGACCCGCGGCCAGCTCCAGGCCTGGGCCCTCAACCGCTACTACTATCAGAGCCACATTCCCATGAAGGACGCCGCCATCCTCGCTCACAGCGAAGATCCGGCTTTCCGTTTGGCGTGGCGCAAGCGGGTCATAGATCACGATGGCGATGGGGTCAAACCCGGCGGCATTGAGAAGTGGCTGCGCCTCGTGGAAGCTACTGGCCTCCATCGCGAACAAGCCCTGCGGGGCGATGGCATCTTGCCAGCAACGCGTTACGCAGTGGAAGCTTACGTAAACTTCGTCAGCACCCACTCCCTGCTCGAGTCCGTGGCTTCTTCGCTTACAGAAATGTTCTCGCACAAACTGATCACCCTGCGCGTCGACCGTCTCCGCGAACACTATCCGTGGCTCTCCGGCGGATTGGATTATTTCAACGCGCGCTTGACACAGGCTCCTGAAGACGCCGAATTTGCCTTGGCCTGGGTCGTCAAGAATGCCCGCACCCGCGATGAACAGGAAAAAGCCCACGCCGCGTTGCGCGCCAAGTGTGACATTTTATGGGCGCAACTTGACGCGCTCCATTTTGCTTATGTGGAACCTGGCTGGCCCCCACCTGGCGCCTTTGTGCCGGAAGTTAAGACTTAGCGAACGAAGATGGTCATGACCCCCGAACTCGATAGCCACCCGCAATTGGCCGCCGGATGCCGTCTGAACGACGCCAAGCAGCAGCCACGCGTATTGCTGATGCCCGAAAAGGCCTTGCGTTTGAATGGTCCGAGCCTGGAAATCGTCGAACGCTGTGATGGACGACGCACTGTGCGTCAAATCATTACGGAACTGCAAGCCATTTACTCCAAAGCCGAGCCGCAAAAAGTCGAGAGCGACATCCTCGGTTACTTGTCCCTGCTCAACGATCAAGGCGCACTGGACTTTAGGGCCCATGCCGACGGGGATTAGGGATGTGGCTGCCCCCCACGCCATACTTGCGTGTGGGGGTTTGGTGCCAATAGGTGCACTAGGCTCTCTAAAACTATTCGATCCGTTCGCCAGTAGCGGCCATCAATAAATGAACACCTCCTTCCCTCATCCCCTGGCCCTCATCGCCGAACTTACCCATCGGTGCCCGCTGCATTGCGTCTACTGTTCGAATCCCCTCGAACTGGACGCCCGCGCCAACGAGCTTTCCACCGACCAATGGAGCAAAGTTTTTCACGGAGCCGCTGAGCTCGGCGTCCTCCAGGCAGATTTCACCGGAGGCGAACCCCTCGCGCGACCCGACATTCTGGAACTCGTCGCCGCCGCGCGCGCCGCTGGCCTGTACGTAAATCTCATCACTTCCGGGCTTCCGCTTGACGAAGCGCGACTCGCGAAACTCGTAGCCGCCGGCCTTGATCACTTCCAACTCAGCTTTCAGGGCGCGCACCCTGAAATCGCCAGCGAAATCTCCGGCACCACCACGCACGCCCAAAAGCTGCGCGTCCTCGAATGGCTCCGTAACCATCGCCTGGCTGTCACCCTGAATTTCGTCATTCACCGCCAAAACATCCACCAACTCGAAGAAATGCTGGCCGTTGCTGAAGTTTCCTGCGCCACCCGGGTGGAATTTGCCAACGTGCAGTACTACGGGTGGGCCCTGGCTAATCGCCAAAGCCTGCTGCCCACCCGTGAACAACTTGACTCCTCGTTGGAAATTCTAAAGCGCGCGCAGGAGCGCTTGCGCGGAAAAATGCGCATCGAATACGTCGTCCCGGATTATTACGCGAAATACCCCAAGGCCTGCATGGGCGGATGGGGCCGGAAACTACTGCTGATTGCGCCCAGTGGGGACGTCCTGCCGTGCCACGCCGCGCGGGTGATTCCCGGCCTTACTTTCGAAAATGTAAGAAACCGCAGCCTGCGCGAAATCTGGGACAGCTCTCCTGCGTTTCAGAAATTTCGCGGTCAAGGCTGGATGCAGGAGCCTTGCCGCACCTGCGACCGCCGCGAAGTGGACTTTGGCGGCTGCCGCTGCCAGGCCATGCTGCTCGTCAACGATCCCGCCGCCACCGATCCCGTCTGTTCCCTGTCGCAAAACAGGACCACAGTAGACGCCATTTTGGCTAGAGTGGCAGAAACGTCTGCTTCGATGGCGTCACCGGAAACTAAACTGGAGTGGATTTATCGCAGCCATCCGGCTTGAATTCGTGACCAAGGAATTTTCAACGGCGGGGCACTATTGAGGCGAGTGACAGCCAGTCGGGTGATACCTGATAGGTAAAAAGTGCAGACCAACGGAAACTCATTCGACGAAATGAGTAAATAACTTCCTCAGTTGGAACGTCACCCAGGAAGGAGGTGCGCCTCGAGGCGGGTAGATGTGGCTCCCAAAAATTCGATGCACATTTCTCTTGGAAGCAAATAGCTAACCGAGATTCTCCCACACCGTCGGATCAACCAGTTTCTTCCTTCGGCGGCGTATCAGGCTGACAACCGCAAGGCCCAATCCCACGAGCACGCCGGTCGCCGGCTCCGCGGTGGCGGCTGGGCCAGACCATGTTCCCCGATTGCCTTCTTCGTATCCGAATAACGAGTTACCTACCGGACTGAAATTAGTTACCTCACCAGCGCTTCCGGAATTTTGGCTCCAGAATCTACTTCCTCCACCGCTGAGCGATATAAACGACGTAGCAAAGGGTGTTGAGCTTAGTTCGAAGGGATTGATGAATCCCGTCGAGTTAAGGTTGGTCAGAGTGTGCGTGCCATCCGTGAAATCCCAGGCCACCCGGTTCATACTGCTGTCAAGCGTGACCTTTCCATTCAAAGCACAGTCGCAGTGGGGTTCTGCAAAACCCTGGTCCGAGAAAACGAACCCATTCATCGTATTACCAGCATAGGTCCAGCTCGGGTCAGCTGCGGCCAGACTCGTAACCGCAAGCATTAAGAACATCCCAAGTAGAACTTTCATCCTAGGTCACTTTCTAAAGAGCAACAGGTTTTCTGTGTTTCGAATTGGAAAAGCTGTAGAACGATATGCAGATTGAGGGCCAATTGGGGAATTACAGAAGTTCTTGTCTCGGTATCACTTCATCACGCTACTTCGCCGCCGATGCTGACGCCTCCGGCACGGCTGGACCCAGCCGTAACGCCACACGAAACAGAAAAATGACGCTTCCCACTGTGACCAGCAGCCCAAAAATCGTCAACGTGTAAGGCGCGCCAATGTGCTTCGCGACGCCGCCCGCGATTAATGACCCGATGGGCTGTACGCCCATGAACATCGTCGCGTACACCGCCATCACCCGGCCGCGCAGCTCGTCCGGTACGCGATTTTGCACCACGGTATTCGTGGCGGCCATCTGCACTGTGGCCGCAAAACCGACGAATAACAAGATTGCAGCGGAAAACCAGAACACCCGCGACTGCGAAAACAGCACCAGGCCAATTCCACAAACCAGCGATGTCCCGGCAATCCAGCGTGCCAGCCCTTTGTAATTTGTGCGACCTGCAAAATACAGCGCGCCCAGGACCGCTCCGATACCCGCGGTACTCATCAGCAAACCAAAACCCTTGGCCCCGCGATGCAGAACCTCGCTCGCGAATATGGGAAGAAATACGGAATACTGAAGACCGAGCAGGCTCAGCAGACTCAGCAGCAGCAGCGCCGAGCGGACCGGCAGGTCGCTTATCGCAAATCGGAATCCTTGGATAAAATTCTGAAATGGTGATCCGTCCGGACGTTTTACAACGAGCTTTTGGATACGCATGGCCAGCAGCGCCGCGAGTACCGCCAGGAAACTGATGCCATTCAGGAGGAAACACCACGCCGGCCCTTTCCACGCCAGAGCAAAGCCCGCGATCGCTGGTCCGACGACCCGCGCACCATTGAAAATGGATGAATTCAAAGCGATGGCGTTCGGCAAATCTTCTTTCACCACCATTTGCACCAGGAAGGCCTGTCGAATGGGCACATCGAAAGCGTTCACGATACCCACGAGGAACGCTACCAGGATCAGTTCCCACACGGTAATGGCCTCCGCGAACGTCAGCGCCGCCAGCGCAAACGCCAGCAGCATGGACACCACCTGCGTGATAATCACACCGTAATGCCGGTTGTAACGGTCGCCCACATAACCGCCGATGGAAGCCAGAAACAGAATCGGTACCTGGTTGGCAAATCCAAAAACCCCCAGCAGCGCCGCGGAGCTAGTCATTTTGTAGACCAGCCACAATTGCGCTGTGGTCTGCATCCAAGTGCCGATGAGCGAAACCAGCTGCCCGCCGATGAACAACTGAAAATTACGATGCTGCATGGCGCGAAAGCGCGTGGACACGAAAGGAAGTTCCCTCTCCGGTTGGCAACGGGTCGTAGCAACCGTGACGTGAAGCGTGCGTACCAGTGTAACGGATGGAAGAACTTCGGTTTAGGATTGACGCCGTGGGGTGTCTATAAAAGGAGCCGAATTATTCGTTCGGAGGATCCGGAGCGCCACCGACATGCAGATGGCTCAAATCCCGCAAGGTGGACCGGTCTTCGTCGCTCATCCCGCGTGTGAAAGAAGAATCATTCAGGTGTCGGTTGCGAGCCGATTCCGGCATGTTCTGCAGCACACCCAGGCGCTGCTCAATAGCCTTTTGCCGTTGCTGCGGCAAATTCCGCCACGCCGGCAGTACGTCGTTCTTGATATGGTCGCGCTGCTGCGGCGTCATTTGCTGCCACACCCGTCCGCGTTCCCGCATGTCCTGCTGCTGTTGAGGAGACAATTGGCGGAAGCGCTGTTGATTCTGGATCACTCGCTGGCGATCTTCGGGGCTCAGGCGATTCTGTTGCTCGCGGAATCCCCCATTGTTTACTCCGCTGTTCGATCCTCGCGACGAGTATTGGCTCTCTGGCGGCCGGTTGGGATTCACACTTCCACGATTGAAATTCTGCCGCTCCGAATTTTGTCTGTTAAAGTCTCGCCGGCTCGGATTCGGGCGATCGTAATTACGCCGGTCGATGTTGTTATCGAGACGATTCGCGCTTCTTGGCGCGCGGTTTGCACTGGTGTTCCCTTGCTGCCGGGGCGCCGCACTTTGGGTGCGCGGAGCCGCAACACGCGGTGCCGGCCGCGACTGTGGTCTCGGTCTGGTCGCGCTATGATCCTGCCGCTGCGCCAGGGACACACCCGCAAGGCCGGCGCCGAGTATTAGCGCCATCGACCATTTCGCGAGTTGTCGCCGCAGCTGCATTTTTTCCCTTACATATCCTGTTCAGAAGAATCGTCCGCCGGAACGTCCTGCGACAGTTCCGTCAGCGGCTCAAAATTCGCCAGCACGTCGTAATTTTCCAGCACCGGCAAATCCTGATCCGGTACCACTTGCACTTCATTACCGCTCGGGCTCGTGGCGTTGGCCATATTCCCTAAGTCTCCATGATCCAGCGGACGGTGTCCCACCCACACGGTAGCCAGTAACAACATCGAAGCCGCTACCAGGACGCGCGGAGCTGCGCCCAGCCAGGACCACCAATTCTGTTTCACCGGTTCCGCCGCGATGCGCGCCTGCAGCCGCACATCGAACGCCGCCGACGGCTCAATCACCGGCAGCTCGTCGAGCAAACTACTCACCGAGCGAAACTCGTTCACCCGCACCGTGCACGCCGCACAGCCCGCCAGATGCTTCTCCACATCGCGCTGCTCGCTCTCTTTCAAGCGACCGTCGATGTATCCCAGAAGCCTTGTTTCCATTCGAGCACAACTCATGACTACCTTCCCTTCCATGCCCTCAACTCTTTCCGCGCAACGCCACCAGCGGGGCCAGTTCAACTCGCAGCGTTTCGTACGCCCGGAACAACAGCGACTTCAGCGCGCTTTCCGAGCATTCCAGAATCTTCGAAATCTCGCCGTAGTCCAGTTCCTGATACTTATGCAGCAGCACCGCGGCTCTCTGCTTTTCCGGTAACTTTTCAATCGCGTGCCGGATCATGTCCCGCTGCGCTTCCTGAACCAAGTGCTCTTCGATGTTGGGATTCTTTTCCGCAACATCGATGGGCCGTTCGTCGCCGCCTTCCGCATCCACGGTGACCGGTGCGTCCAGCGAGACTTCCATCCGTTGATGCCGGGTATCCCGAACCGAATTCAGTGCCAGGTTCGTCGCGATCCGGAACAGCCAGGTGGTGAACTTCGCGCTGGGCACATAATCTGCTCGCGCCCGGTACACCCGGATGAAAACCTCTTGGGCCAGATCCTCTGCCTGCTCCCGGTTCCGAACCATGCGGTAGAGGAAGTTGACCAGCGGCGTCCTATAGCGATGCAAGAGAAGCGCGAACGACTGTTCGTCGCCCGCCTTCACGTCCAGCATCAGTTGGACGTCGGTCCTGGCCATAGCCGACACACTGTATCAAACCCATGTATTGTCAGGAAGTTGCTAATCGAGGGTGTAAAAGCGGCTAGCCGCTGGCTAATTTATACATGAAACAAATGCTGCATTATCAGCAGGCTGGCCAAGCCTACAAACACGAGTAGGGCCATGCGCCAGCCCGGCTCGCGGTTCACTTCCGGCAAGAGGTCGGTGGCCGCCACGTATAGTGTAACTCCCCCGGAAACCGGCAAAGCGTACTTCAGTTGGCTCTCCAGGGCGGTCGTCAGCAGCACTCCCAATAAGGTAGCTGCTCCTAGTAACCCCGACGCCAGTAAAGCGTTGCGCCGGCTCTGCCCGCTGGCCAGCACCACCGACGCCACGGTAAAGCCTTCCGGCAGCTTGTGCAGAAAAATCGCCACGAAAATAACCACGCCCAGCCAGTTGGAAACCAGAAATCCCGCCGCAATCGCCACGCCGTCAAAAAAGGTGTGGATCGCGAGGCCCACCAGCAGGGTGGTCCGCGCGTGATGGTGGCTCACTTCTTCAGAATGCGTCTCTTCCCCAAAGTGAAAATGCGGCGCAATGGTGTGTTCGAATAAATGAATCAGAAAAAAACCAATCAGTACGTAAAGAAACGCGGCATCGCCCGCCAGCCGCAGCGCTTCGGGGATCACTTCCAGAAATGCCACCGCCAGCATGTACCCGGCACCCAGCGCCAAGAAATATTGCAGAAATTTGCGTTCCCAGTGGTGATAGACAACAAAATACCCGCCCAGCAAATTCCCGCCCGCAGCCACCAGTCCCAGGACGGCCGCCAGCCCCACGCGCGAATTTTCCAGGTTAAGCATTCAGGTTTTAAAAATTTAGTTGGTCCCTGCTTCCCTTGCTCAGGCAACTCAACGCTTGTCTCCAGCAATCCCTGTTGCGGCAAACTTCAAGTCATCCGAAAGAGATGCGGTCACGCGGAGGGTGCCCATCCCGCTCTGCGGGATTTTTGCAGGGTGCGGTTCGTAATGTGGGAACATCACGAGGTAATCCGCGCAGCACAACCTCTCTTCGATTTACCCGCTGTGCCGGAACAAAATCACGTCGCCTTCCTGCACGATGTAGTCGCGGCCTTCCAGCCGTACTTGGGCCTTTTCGCGCGCCGCCGCCAGGCTCCCCGCCGCCAGCAAATCATCCCAGCGCACCACTTCCGCGCGAATAAATCCCTTCTCAATGTCGCTGTGAATTTCGCCCGCCGCCTTCACCGCGCTCGCGCCTTTGCGAATGGTCCACGCCCGCACCTCCGGCTCCCCCGCCGTAAAGTAAGGAATCAACCCCATCAGCGCATATGTCGCGTGAATCAAGCGGTTCAGTCCCGGTTCTTTCAGTCCATAGGATTCCAGCAGCTCTGCCGCTTCTTTTTCATCCATCTGCGCCAGCTCCGCTTCCAGCCGACCACAGATCGCCACGACTGCCGTGTTGGGCCGCCCCTGCAGCGCGCCCAGTTGGTGACGTTCGACCGCGGTAGACAATTCCGCCGCTTCATCATCGCCAAGATTCAGCACGTACAGCATAGGCCGCTGCGACAAAAATAAAAATCCACCGATGGGCTTGCGTTCTTCCGCCGTAAGCTCCAATTCACGCAAAGGCTTTTCCGATTCCAGGTGCGCTTTGCACTTCTCCAGCACCGCTTTTTCCGCCTCCAGCAGCGGATCCCGCTTCTTTTTCAAATCCTTTTCCACGCGCTCCAGCCGCCGCGTGACCTGATCGTGATCCGCGAGAATCAACTCCAGCTCCAGATTCGTCGCGTCGCGCAGAGGATCAACGCTCCCGGCCGCATGCGGCACCGAGGGATCCTCAAACACGCGAATCACATGCGCAATGGTGTCGACTTCGCGCAGAGGAGCCAGCGCATCACGGTTGCGGTCTTTCTGCATCCCGCCCACGTCCACGTACTGCACCGTGGCGTACGTAATTTTCTTGGGGTTATACAGCTTGGCTAGCTCCAGCAGCCGCGGCTCCGGCACCTTGGCCACGCCCACATGCGTGCCCTGCGCCCCCGGCTTGCCTTCCACACTGGCTTTGGTAAGAATGCGAAAAAGCGTGGTCTTTCCGACCTGCGGCAGTCCAATAATTCCTGTTTGCATAAACGCGGTATCTTAACACAGCGTCTCTGCTGGCCTGTTTGTCAGCACTCCAGTGTGGATAGACGCCCTCAGCGTTCTGTGCTAACAATTCGCCGTTACGATTCGTCACTCTCGCGAGCGCCTAAACTAAAATGACCACCGGCCCCGTTCTCCCTTTTGATCTCAAGATCGCCAAAGCGACCCTCGCCGCCAATGATCCTTTGCTGGCGCAAATCATGGAGCAAACTCGCGAGTTTCAGCTCCGCATGGAAGCCGCAGAAAGCCCCTACGAAGCGCTGATGCGCTCCATCGCTTATCAATCCATCTCCGGCAAAGCCGCCGCCACCATTTTTGCTCGCGTCGCCGCCCTAGGCTCCCAGGGCCGCCCTCCCACTCCACAGCAAATGCTCAAGCTTCGCGCTCCACAGCTGCGCAAGGCCGGCCTCTCCCACGCCAAAATTCTGGCCATGAAAGACCTGGCGCAAAAAACCATCGATGGCATCGTCCCCTCCATGGAGCAAGCTGAAAAGATGTCCGACGAAGAGCTTGTCGAACGATTGGTCTCCGTGCGCGGCATCGGCGTGTGGACAGTCGAAATGTTTTTGATTTTCCGCCTGGGGCGACCAGACGTGCTGCCCATCCATGATCTGGGTGTGAAAAAAGGCTGGTCCGTCACCTATGGCAAGAAACGCATGCCCAAACCCAAAGAATTACTGGCCTTCGGCGAACGCTGGCGCCCTTATCGCACACTGGCCAGCTGGTACATGTGGCGCGCCTTCGAGCGCGCCGGTTACAAAGCCACCAACAAAATCGCCAAAGCCCTCAGCCGCAAAAAAAGAAACAAGAAACAACAGCCACTCCAATTGAAACGGAAAACAAAGAAAAAATTTTCCCAGAAGTAATCCGCCGCGGAGGGTGCCCCAGGTTCGCAGTTCAGAACCTGGGTCTTGCAGTTGAAGTTTTCTCAGCCGGTTCTCTAAATCCAATCCAAACCTACTGCAACCGCGCAAATTTCCTGACCATCAAAAACATCCCGGTAATTCCCGCAATTAGAACCACGCTCTCCAGCGACACCGACATCGTATGCAAACGACTGAACTCCGCCAGCAGCGGACTATCCGCCGCGGTCCGCTCGATCGAACCCATCCGCGTCCGCAATTCCGCCATTCTCGGGCTCACCGTGAACTGCGACACCAGCGTTGCCGCCAGCATGATCAGAACACACAGCGCCGCCGGTGACGCTAGTGCCGAGAACCAACGCACCCGAGCCGCGCGCGTCAGCAGAAAGATGACTCCACAAATAATCCCGCCCCAATGTATGCGTGTCAGCGCAAATCCCACCAGCGCCCCAGCCTGGTCCCGGCTCGCCAGCACGTGAAACGCGCCCGGGGCCACCACAAAACTCAAAAACACGTCGGCGCCCAGCCACAAGCCCAGTGCCAAAAACTCCACCGTGCGCAAGAAAATGTTCATCAGTTATTTATACGACACTTCCAGCCGGACGAGGCTCAAACTTAGAAACTCCCGTCTAACCAGAAAATCTCAGCCAATACTTTTTCGTTAGAATAATGATGGAAGCAGAAAATGGTGGGCGATAAAGGACTCGAACCTTTGACCTCTCCCGTGTGAGGGGAGCGCTCTAACCAACTGAGCTAATCGCCCGCAGCAGCAAACGCAGTGGTCTATTTGTAACAGGAAGGGCCCGGGTTTTCAACCAATGCCGACCGCCACCTCTCAGATCGTCGCGCAGCTCCAGCGCAGCATCGCGCGCGCGATTTATGGCAAAGAAGAAGCCATTCAACTCTCACTCATCACCCTGCTGGCGCGCGGCCACCTGCTCATCGAAGACGTGCCCGGCGTGGGCAAAACCACTCTCGCCCAGGCCCTGGCCAAATCTTTCCACTGCACTTTCCAACGCATCCAATTCACTTCCGATTTGCTACCCAGCGACGTTCTGGGCGTCAGCGTCTACAATCCCGAATCGCGCGAATTCGAATTTCGATCCGGACCCATCTTTGCCAACGTCGTGCTCGCCGACGAGATCAACCGCACCACCCCGCGTACGCAATCCGCGCTCCTCGAAGCCATGAACGAAGCGCAGGTCAGTATTGACGGCAAAACCATGGCGCTGCCTCAACCCTTTCTAGTCATCGCCACGCAGAATCCCGTCGAGCATCACGGCACCTATCCGCTACCGGAATCGCAGCTGGACCGTTTCCTGATGCGTATCAAGATGGGTTATCCCTCGCCCGAAACCGAGCGCGAAATTCTGCGTAAGCGCGTTGGCTCGCTGCGCGAAGATCTCCTCGATGCTCTTGAACCGGTTGCCGATGTCAGCGAAGTCCTGGCCATGCAGGACACCGTGGCGCAAATCAAAGTGGACTCCAGCCTGCACGACTACGCGCTCGACATCGTCAATCGCACCCGCACCTCTGAATTGCTGGCCCTCGGCGTTAGTCCGCGTGGTACCTTGATGCTGCAGCGCGCCGCCCAGGCTCGCGCTTTTCTCGACGGCCGCGACTACTGCCTCCCCGACGATTTCAAGCAGCTCGCCGTCCCGGTTTTTTCTCATCGCGTAGTGGCTAGCTCGCGGCACGCCTCGCTGCAGAAAAAATCGGAAACCACCGAATCCGTTCTGCGCGACATCGTCGAATCCGTTCCCGTACCGCTGTGAAAATGTTCTCGCTTGGCAACACTTCTTCGCAAAAGACCCAACTTGTCATTCCCAACGCGCCGCATTTTCAGGCGGGTGAGGAACCTGCTTTTGTTTGCCCTGCGGCTGATTGCCGGCCAACCACCCCATGAGCGCTAGCCGCTACACTTTCCGCCGCCTGTGGGCCCGCACCGCCCACTCCGAACGCTCCGCCGTGCGCACTTTCCTCCTCGCCATCGCCGCGCTCACGGTCGCTCTTCTCCTGGCCCTTTACTCCGGTGCCGCCGCAGAACTCGGCAACGTCCTGCTGGCCGGCACTTCCGCCCTCGTCGCTCTCGCCGTCGCCGCCTGGGTGGCCATCTCTCTCGTGCCCGTCCTGGCCCGCCGCACCCCGCTGCGTTGGATCGGCTACAAGATGGAATACCGGGTCTCCCGCGCCGGCTGGATTTATTTCGGCGGCATCCTTCTGGTGGCCCTCGCCGCCTTGAACACCGGCAATAATCTTCTTTTTCTCGTGCTCGCCTGCCTCATCGCCATCATTCTCATGTCCGGTGTGCTTTCTTCGATCACGCTCTCCGGCGTGGAGATGCGCCTCAACCTCCCCGAACATATTTTTGCCGGCCAGCCGGTGCGCGCCACCATCGAATTGCAGAACGACAAGCACACCCTGCCAAGTTTTTCGCTGCGCGTCGAAGCCGTGAAGTCCAAAACCGCCCCCGCGCCGGCCATGCTAGAAACTCCGGTCTATTTCCCGTACCTCCCCAAGCGCGACCGCGTGCAGCAAACCGTGCCCATGACCTTCACGCGCCGCGGCGTGCACCGCCAGGACACTTTTCGCATCGTCACGCGCTTCCCGTTTGGATTTCTGCAGAAGGCGCGGCGCATGGATATGGCGACCGAAGCCATCGTCTATCCCTCCGTCGCGCCCTCGGAAGAATTTGTGGAAATCTTGCCCGGCCTGCATGGCGCGCTCGAAAGCTTGTCCAAAGGACGAGGCCAGGATTTGTATGCGCTACGAGGCTACGTCGCCAACGACAGCGTGCGCCACGTGCACTGGAAAGCTTCCGCGCGTTCCGGCTCGCTGATGGTCCGCGAATTCACCCGGGAAGACGATTGCCGCGTACTTCTCGTCCTCGACCCGCACGTCAGCTCGGTACTCAAGGCGGAAAGCACGCCCACCACGCAAACCGCCGCCGAACGTTTCGAACGTGCCGTCACGCTCTGCGCCGCCCTAACCTGGCATTTCTACGAACGCAACGCACTGCTCCAGTTCCGCAGTGCCGAAGTCGAAACGCGCCTCGCCCCCGCCGACGAAATTGTTTTCCTGATTCTCCGTCACCTCGCCATGGCCAATCCGCTACCGCCCGATCCTCAACACAAACTCATCACCGATCTCGCCAGCTCCCCCGAGCTGTTCAAGATCATCGTCACCAGCCAGCCTCGCGGCTCCATTCCCGCCGCCGTCTGGCACTCCTCCTACGTCATCTTCCTGGACGACCTGCTCCGCTAATTTGGTTGGCATTGCGAGCCCAGGGTTTTAATTTCGCTCGCCTGCTGCCCCTAACCGCGAACCTCCGTCAAAATGTGGGTAGCTTCCAACGTTCAGAAACCAAACGCTCGAACGAGACGCCTTCCATGACCACGCTCATCCGCGACATTCGTTTCGCGCTTCGCTCTTTTGCCAAGAATCCAGGCTTCGCCCTAGTCGCGGTGGTGTCGCTGGCTATCGGCATCGGTGCCAATACATCCATCTTCAGCGTCGCCAACGCGCTGCTCTTCCGCCCTTTGCCTTATCAAGACTCCGATCGTCTGGCCATCCTGTGGAATCGTTCCCCCGGCCTCAACATCGCCGAGGATTGGTTTTCCACCGCGCAGTACTTCGACATCAAGGCGGCGCACCATGGATTCGAACAGATCGCCATCGCCATTGGCGGCAACTTCAATCTGACGGGCCGGGGCGACCCTGAACGAGTAGGTGTCGTACGCGTCTCATCGAATCTTCTTCCGATGCTCGGTGCTCAGCCGGCTCTCGGCCGTTTGTTGACGTCCGACGAAGACTCTCCAGGGCGTCCAGCCGCGGCCGTCCTCACGGATGGCCTGTGGTCACGGCGTTTCGGCCGCGACGGGCGAGTGCTCGGCACCTCCATCCTCATAAATGGACAATCCTATGAGGTTGTCGGCGTCCTGCCGCAGCACTTCTCTTTGCCGCACGAAGTTCTTCCACTCCTCGACGGAACGGAGCAGGCAGAAATTTTTGTGCCGCTGCCGCTGGCACCCGCCGCTTCGCAAGTGCGCACCCACGAGGATTACAACCTCGTCGCCAAGTTAAGGCCGGGCGTTTCGTTCGCGCAGGCCCAGGCGGAGATGGATACCATCACTGCGCGGCTTCGACACGATTATCCGGACAACTATCCGCCCAATGGCGGCCTGACTTTCGGCATCGTGCCGCTCCTCGAACAAGTTGTCGGCCACGTGCGGGGCTCTTTACTGGTGCTGCTTGGCTCGGTGGCCTTTGTGCTCCTCATCGCTTGCGCCAACGTCGCCAATCTTCTACTGGCGCGGGCCGTGGCGCGCCGCCAGGAAATTGCTGTGCGCACCGCGTTGGGCGCCAGTCGCTGGCACATCGTTCGGCAACTATTGACAGAGAGCGTGTTGCTTTCGTGTTGCGGTGGAGCGCTGGGCCTGCTCCTGTGCCTTTTCAGTGTGAAGTGGATTTACATTCTGGGAACGACCAGCATTCCGCGCTCGCAGGATGTAGGAATAGACGGGCGGGTGCTCCTGTTTACGCTAGCGGTCTCGCTTTTCTCTGGGCTGCTCTTCGGCCTGGCACCGGCCTTTCGGATTTCACGACTGGATTTAAATTCCACTCTGAAAGATTCGAGTCGTGGCACGGCTGGCGCGGGCGCAATTTGGGGTCGCCGGAATAATGTTCGGGGCCTGCTCGTTATTTCCGAGTTGGCGCTCACCGTAGTTCTGTTAATCGGCGCGGGACTTCTCCTCCGCAGCTTCGCCCGCCTGCAGCATGTTCAGCCCGGCTTCCATCCGAGCGGCGTGCTCACTTTTGACCTGACCCTGACGGGGCCAAAATACTCCGACAAACAAACAATTTTGCAGACCTACCGGCAACTTTGGGAACGGCTCGAGCATTTGCCCAGAGCCCAGGCCGCCGGTGGCGTCACCTCGCTCCCTTTGAGCCAGGCGTTTGCCTGGACGCCCATTACCGTCGAAGGACGCACGGCTCTTCCCGGCGAGAAATTTCTCAATGCCGACGAACGGCTGGTTGGCGGCCACTATTTTGAAGCCATGGGAATTCCGCTGCGCCGCGGCCGATTTTTCACCGACGAAGACGACATGACCAAGCCTATCGTGGTCATCGTGGACGAATATATGGCCGACCAGTTGTGGCCGGGACAAGATCCCATCGGTAAGCGCATCCACGTCGTCGAACTTCCGTCGAAGTCGCCGTGGCAGACCGTGGTTGGCGTCGTCGGGCGTGTGAAGCAAGATTCTCTGGACTCCGACCCACGCATTGCTTTTTACCTACCGCACGCGCAATTCCCATCGCGAGCAATGACTACAGCGCTGCTGAGCGCTAGCGATCCCTCGGCGATGGCAACCGCCGTCAAAACCCAACTACGCAATCTTGATGCGGATCTGCCCATGTACCAGGTTCGAACGATGGCCCAGCGGGTGGACGAATCGCTGGCTCGCCGCCGCTTCTCCATGCTGCTTCTGGGCATCTTCGCCGGCTTCGCGCTAGTTCTCGCCACCATCGGCATCTACGGGGTGATGGCCTACCTCGTCAATCAGGGCACCCGCGAAATTGGAATTCGCATGGCCCTCGGCGCTTCGCAACGCAACGTTCTGAGTTTTGTTGTCCGTCAGGGGATGGCGCTCGCCATTTCGGGCATGCTCATCGGTTTAGCAACTGCCCTGCTCCTGGCTCGGCTGATTCGCAGCCAGTTATTCGGCGTCGAAGCCACCGACCCCGTCACTTTTGCATCCATCGCCGCCTTACTCCTGCTCATCGCTCTCCTCGCCACCTACATCCCAGCCCACCGCGCCGCCCGCATCGACCCGATGGTTTCTCTCCGCAGCGACTAGCAAACATTTGTGCAATTCAATAGCAGAAAGAAAACTGTATATTGGGTTACAGCCGTCCCTGTTTCGGGGCCGGAGGTCCGGCATGTATCTTTCGCGTTTTGTTATCGCTGTTCTCGTTTGTTCGGGATCTTCTTTCGGTCCATCTACTGCCGATACATTTAGCAAGCCCTGCGCGACTCTCTATAGCTCAGGTCCTTTGACGGAATACGATCGAGCACAGCCAATTTCGAGTGACGCCTTGCGATGTAAACGAGGCGCACGGTACAACGTAGCTGAATCCGGCCTTTCAGAGTTGGGCGAATCGAGCGAGCCAATTCTTGTAGATCTGGCTCCAACGCACTTTAGTCGCGATCCACTCCCGTTTAATCGGAGTGATACGGTTGTCACGGGGACGGTTACGGCCGGTCAAGCCTACCTAACGAATGATAAACGAGCCATCTATTCAGAATTTAGGCTGACGCTGGGCGACAGTATTAAAAAGCCAAACAATTTGTCTTTGGCACCTGGAGATCCAATTGTCATAGCGCGCAACGGCGGGAGAATCCGGCTGCACTCCGGCAAGATTTTGGTTCGAGGCGACGAGACACGCTCCATGCCTCAAATCGGCAAGAAATATCTTTTCTTTCTGATTCACAACCCCGAAACCGAAGACTATTCCCTGACAACTGGCTATGAACTTGGGCCCGCAGGTGTCTACCGACTGGATGACTATAAATACCAGGAGAGCGCTCACGAACGAATTGAACACCCTTTGCGACGCGAGGAGATGGGCGAGGATCAATTCCTCGCCCACATCCGAACGTGCTTTGCGTCTCTGTGCAAGCAACGCACTGTGCGAAAATATATCGGTTCATGATTGCCGACCTTTTCCTGTCCAGTGGTCAACTCACAATCCTCCGTTCCCAACTCCTCCACTGGTTCGAAACCAACAAACGTGATCTCCCCTGGCGACTCAACCGCAACCCCTACCGCATCTGGATCTCCGAAATCATGCTGCAACAAACCCGTGTAGCCGCGGTGATCCCCTACTTCGAAAAATTCTGCGCTAGCTTTCCTGACATCAAAACATTGGCTCAAGCCCCAGAATCTGAAGTCCTGCGCCTCTGGTCCGGACTCGGCTATTACAGCCGCGCTCGTAACATGCAAGCCGCCGCCCGCCAAATGGTGCGCGACCACCAGGGAACATTTCCGACCACACTCGAAAGCATCCGCGCCCTGCGCGGCGTCGGTGCCTACACCACTAACGCCATCCTCAGCATCGCCTTCGGAGAAAAGCACGCCGTCCTCGACGGCAACGTTGCCCGGGTAGTCGCGCGCCTGGCAGGCATTCGCGGCGATTTGCGCGAAGGCGCGAATTGGTCCTTGCTGCAAAAGACCGCTGACACCCTGCTGGCCCACGAGGCTCCGGGCAACTGGAACCAGGCCATGATGGAGCTCGGCGCCACTATCTGCATCCCGCGCGCGCCGCAATGCCTCTACTGCCCGATAGAGAAATTCTGTCGCGCGCGCCAGTTGGGCATCCAGGATTTAATCCCCGAAAAACGAAAAAAACGCGCCACTGTAGTCGTCACTCTGGCGTCCGCAATTCTGAGCGACCGGCTCGGCCGTTGCCTGTTGCTCCCGCCGCCGAAATCGAACGCCAGAAAAGCTACTGCCGACGATATCCCCACACTCGTTTCCGGCATGTGGCACTTCCCCACTATCGCAGTAGGAAAAAACCCCGAACGCGAATTGCGCAATTATCTGTCCGAAAATTTCATGAGCGCGAAAGACGTTCCGCGCCTGTCGCCGCTCAACAAGGTCCGCCACGCCGTAACGTACCGCGCCATCACCCTGTTGCCCTTCCGCGCGGAATGCAAAGCCCTGCCCAAAATCCCCGGCGCCAAAATAGTCCCGCTGAAAAATTTCGCCGCCGTCCCCGTCTCCAACCTGACCCGCAAAGCCGCCCGCGCGGCCCTAAAAGCAACCGAGTAGGCGCAAGTTGTGCGTAGGGTGCGGCACTCTTCGGGTTTAAGGGTGCGGTTTTTTCGATCCGCAAGGCACATAGGCTTAACCGCACCCATGTTTCCCAAGAGTGGTTAACTCTCGCGCAGGCCTGTACCTCGCCAAACCCCAGCCCGCACAGCCTGAATGCTAGGATCAAAGTTCGATGGCCACCACCGCCGCAGCGCCCACTCTTCCCGTTCTCCCCGCCGAAAAGTTCTTTCGCGCTTCGCTCCTGCTGTTGATTTTCACCTCCGTATCAACTCTGGCGCTCACTGGTAAACTCGATCCCTTCACCGCCATCCTTGCTCCCGCCGCCGTCGTCTACAAAGCGGTGCGCTGGTACCGTGGGCAACCCAACGAATTACCCAACAAACGCGCCACACTTTTGGTTCTCGCCTATCTGGCTTTCTTTCCCTTTGACGTTTTGTTTCTCTCGCGTCTCTCGGTCGCCAATTCCGCCAACCCTCCGCTGTACGCCGCCTTGCTCGGCGCTGTCCATTTCCTCATGTTCGTCATGCTGGTGCGCCTCTACAGCGCCTCCACCGATCGTGACGCCACCTTTCTCACCATGCTAGCCTTCGCGGGCATCCTGGCTTCCGCGGTCCTCACCGTGGACACCACCTTCCTCTTCTGCTTTTTCTTTTTCCTGATCTTCGGTGTCGCCACCTTCACCGGCATGGAGCTGCGCCGCGCCGCGCAAGGCGCGCTGCATCCCACCGTTCACGCCGGCACCCCGGAACGCGAACGCCGCCTCAACCGCGCGCTCACCTACGCCTCACTCAGCGTGGCCCTGGGAGCCATTCTCGTCGGCGGCACCCTCTTCTTTTTCTTTCCGCGCTTCAGCGCCGGATATCTCGGCCGCACCAGTTTCAATCCCGCGCTCATGACCGGCTTTAACGACGACGTCGAGCTCGGTCAGATCGGCGAAATCAAAAAAGATTCCACCATCGTCATGCGCGTGCAGACCGGGCAGCCGGTCGCGTATCCGCGGCTACGGTGGCGCGGCATCGCCCTCGCAAATTTTGACGGCAAGCGCTGGTCCTCTTCCGAACGCGGTTCGGAAACTCTTCCCGCCAATCAAGAGGGCTGGATTTACGCCGGCAGCGGACTCCCGCGCGGTGACGCTCGCGCACCCGGCCTGATCTACACCGTTTATCTCGAACCCATCGCCTCTGACGCTATCTTCGTTCCCGGTAAAGTCGTTTCGCTGCGCGGAAATTTCAACGGCGAATCCGGCAACGTTATGAACTCTTCCCGCAGGACGTACTTGCTGCGTGATTCCAGCGGCTCTCTTTTCAATCCTTTCCACAATTATTCTGCGGTGCGTTACGCGGGATTCTCGCGCCTCCCGGGCACCGATCCCACCAAACTCCGTGCGGCGGGCACCGCTTATCCCGACGACGTAAAAGCCCGCTACCTCCAGCTTCCTGCTCTCGACCAGCGCATCGCTCCGCTCGCCCAACAAATCACCGCACGCGCCGAAACGCCTTTCGACAAAGCCACCGCCATGGAACTGTATCTGCGCACCCGCTTCGGCTACACCCTCAATCTCACCGGCAAGCCCGGAGCCGATCCGCTCGCGCACTTTTTATTCGAAACCCGCGCAGGCCATTGCGAATATTTTGCTTCTTCCATGACCGTCATGCTGCGCACCCTGGGCATTCCTGCGCGCGAGGTGAATGGTTTTCTCCCCGGCGAATTCAACGATCTCGGCGGAGATTACGTCGTGCGCGCCAGCGACGCTCACAGCTGGGTGGAGGTTTTCTTTCCTGGCAACGGCTGGGTCACGTTTGATCCCACGCCCGCGGGCCCCGACAACGCCGGCGGATTATTTTCGCGGCTCGCCCAATACATTGACTGGATTTCGCTTACCTGGAACGAGTGGATCATCAGCTACGACTTCGCTCACCAGGTCGTCCTCGCGCAAAACCTGAAGTCCAGCTCCCGCAGCTGGAGTGAGTCCCTGCGCGGCTGGTTCGACAAAAAGCAGCAGCAGGCCCGCGGCATCATGAAGCATTGGGAGTTCCAGCATTCCAGCCTGCGCTACCTGCTCCCCGTCGCTCTGGTATTTTTCCTTGTCGTCCTGCGCGTGGACATGATCCCCGAAATCATTCGCCGCCTGAAAGTCTATGCGCAGATGCGCGTCGGCCGTACTACGCACACCAACCCGCAGCTCGCCGCCCGTCTCTATTCCGAACTCCTTCACGTCCTCGAGCGCCACGGCATTCTGCACCGCCAGACGCAAACCGCGTTCGAATTCGCGGCTAGCGTCGCGGACGCCCGCGTAGCGCCGGCCGTCCGGGAGTTCACAGAAATCTACGGCCACGCCCGTTTCGGCGAAGCCCCCTGCAACGCCGTCCGCCTGCGCGAACTCCTCGCCCAGGTTAAAGTCGCCTTCCGCGCCCGCTAACAGCCGTCCTCCGCGGCCCTGGCGACCACTTCGCGTGTTACACTGTTCAAGCGAAATACCGCAGTAAACCCTGCACATTTCCAATTTATGACTAAAGTCGGATTCGTCAGCCTCGGATGCCCCAAGAACCTCGTCGACAGCGAGGTCATGATGGGCATTCTGGAGCGCGGCGGCTACCAACTCACTCCCCGCGCCGATGAAGCCGAGGTCCTGGTCGTCAACACCTGCAGCTTCATCGAAGCGGCGCAAAAAGAATCCGTGGACGCCATCCTGGAAATGGCCGAGCACAAAAAATTCGGCGCCGCCAAAAAACTGATCGTCGCCGGCTGTCTCGTCGAACGCTACCGCGCGCAAATCCTCGAGCAGGTCCCTGAAGTGGACGCCATCGTCGGCACCGGCGAAGTCGAGCGCATTCTTGAAGCCGTAGAAGGCGACCTGCGCATGCTTCCCGCGGAAGCTCCGGCCTTCCTCTATCACGATCTCACTCCGCGCGTAATCACCACCCCGCGCCATGCCGCGTATATAAAAATCGCCGAAGGCTGCGATCATCCCTGCACGTTCTGCATCATCCCTCAGTTGCGCGGAAAATTCCGCAGCCGTCGCTTCGAATCCGTGGCCCGTGAAGCTGAAAATCTCGCCGCCGCCGGCGCCCGCGAAATTACGCTCATCGGCCAGGACACCACTTCCTACGGCGAAGACCTGGGCCTGCGTGACGGCCTGGCGCAACTTCTCGCCCGTCTCGCGCAGATTGAAAATTTGCAGTGGGTGCGTTTCCTGTACGCCTATCCCAATCGCGTCACGCAAAAATTGCTCGATACCCTGGCTTCCCACCCGCGCATCGCCCGTTACCTGGACATGCCTCTCCAGCACGCCAGCCGCAACGTGCTCGCGCGCATGAAGCGCGGCTCCCACGGCGACGCTTTCCTCAAATTGCTCGAGCGTACTCGCGCGACCATTCCCGGCGTTTCGCTGCGCACTTCTTTCATCGTCGGCTTTCCGGGCGAAACGGAAGCCGATTTCGCCGAGCTCTGTGATTTTGTGCGCGCCGCCAGGCTCGATTGGATGGGCGTATTCGAATATTCCGACGTCGACAACGCCGCCAGCTATGCGCTGTCCGACAAAGTCGATTCCGAAACCATCACTGCGCGGCGCAATCAGTTGATGGCCATCCAGAAAAAAATCTCTCGTGCAAATCTGCGCGCCAAAAAAGGCGCCACGGTCATCGCGCTCGTCGAAGGCCCCTCCAAGGAGAATCCCCTCGTTTGGGAAGCTCGCCTCGAAGGTATGGCTCCCGACATCGACGGCAAGATTTATCTCACCGATATTGAAGTCCCCGGCACCAGCCACACCGCCATCGCCGAAACTGGCGACGTCGCCAGGGTGCAAATTACCAAATCCGACGATTACGACCTCATCGGCCGCGTAAGCGAAATCTTGCCGCGTCCCGCGCGCGCCGAAAATTTTGCAACGCCTTCTTCGGCCATGCATCCAATGGAGCAGTTGACTCGAATTTCTACTGGCGCGGCCTTACGCATTTTGGCGTAAAATGCGGCGACAAATCATCCCGGCAGGAAGAAATGAAACACAAATGCCCCATCTGCAAAACGCCCACGGATTCCGAACGTCACGGCGATTTTCCCTTCTGCAGTGAGCGCTGCCGCGATCGCGATTTAGGCAACTGGGCCACGGAAAAATACGTAGTCTCGGAGCCCATCTTCAATGAAGACGACAGCGACGAAGGCGACCGCAAAACAATTATTCTCGATCTACCCGACCGCGACGAAGCCGAACACTAGTCCTTTACCTCGCTCAAGATGAGCCCCGCGACAGAAGTTCCAGAAATTCCCGCCAAGCGTCGTAAGCCGCACATCTCCAATCTCCTCGCCACCTGGTTGGGGCTCGGCAATCTTCCCAAAGCTCCCGGCACTTGGGGTTCACTGGGAGGAACTGCGCTCACCGTCCTGATGGCCTGGCTCAATTTCCGATATCACTTCACCATCGAGTCGCATCCGGGAAAAAACTTTTGGGTCGCGGGTTTGCGCACAACTTACGCGGAGCTCGCCGTGGCCTTACTAATTTCCATCATCGGCGTGATCGTCGCCGCCCGCGCCGCTGGCTACGCGCAAATCGAGGACCCTCCATGGGTCGTCATCGACGAAGTCTCCGGCCAACTCATCACCTACTATCTATTTTTCTGGGTTTTGCCCCTCAACTGGAAAAGCTGGCTTCTCGGCTTTATACTTTTTCGTATCTTCGATATCTGGAAGCCGTTCCCTGCGCGGCAACTGGAGCGCCTGCCCGGCGGCTGGGGCATCATGGCCGACGACTGGATGGCGGGCATCTACGCTGCAATTGTGTTGCGTGTCGCGTTACACTTCAGGGTGCTATGAAAGTCGGCTTGGGATTCGGCGCTTCCGCCGAAAAAAACGGCAATCCCCGCATCGAACGAATCGAGCCCGCCGCGGCTATTCCCGGCGGCGAAGTTACCATTCATGGTAGCGGCTTCGTGCCGCGCTCGCAGTCGCGCCCGCTGGTCCGTTTTGGCGACGCCGAAGCCAGCCTGGCGCTCTCTAGCGGCAAGCGCCTCATCGCCCGCGTTCCCGATGGCGCCACCGGCAATCTCGTGCGCGTCGCCACCGCCGATCACGAAAGCCAGCCGCATCCTGTGGCCATCGGCCTGCAAATTGCCGACAATCTCCATCCCGTCAGCAACCCCGCGGTAGACGCCCACGGAAACATTTATGTCACCTTCAGCGGCGCCCGCGGCCAGCGTGTTCCCGTGTCTCTCTACAAAGTCACCGCCAATTACAGCATCAAGCCTTTCGTCACCTCGCTCATCAATCCCACCGGGCTCGCCGTGGACCGCACCGGAAATTTATTTGTCTCCTGCCGTCACGATGGCACCATTCATCGCATCACTCCCGACGGCCGCAGCGAAGAGTGGATCGAAGGTATGGGAGTGGCCACCGGCATTGCCTTCGATAAAGACGAAAATCTTTACGTCGGCGACCGTAGTGGCACCGTTTTCAAAATCAGTCCCACGCGCGAGATTTTTGTCTTCGCCACCCTCGAGCCTTCCTTCGCCGCGTACCATCTCGCGTTTCATCCCAGCGGTGATCTCTACGTCACCGGTCCCACCACTTCCAGTTTCGATCGCGTTTATCGCGTCACCCAGGGTGGCGAAGTAAATGTTTTCTACCGCGGCCTCGGCCGCCCACAGGGCCTGGCTTTCGATCGCGACGGCAATCTTTACATCGCCGCCTGCCACGGCGGGCATCGCGGCATCGTGCGCATCACTCCACAGGGCCTGCCCGAAATGGTTCTCAGCGGTTCTGGAATTGTTGGCCTCGCGCTGCAACCCTCCGGCCGCGCCATCGTCGCCACCATCAACGCGCTCTTTACGCTCGACTGGGAAATTCGCGGCCTGCCGCTCAACGGATAATCAAACTGCATGAAAGCTGAAATTATCGCTGTCGGTTCAGAGTTGCTTACTCCGGACCGGCTGGATACCAATTCCCTTTTCCTCACCGAAGAGTTGAACAAACTCGGCGTCGAAGTCGTGCGCAAAACCGTCGTCGGCGACAACCCCAAAGATTTGCGCGACGCGTTTGCCGGCGCGCTCGACCGCGTGGAACTCGTAATTTCCTGCGGCGGTCTCGGTCCTACCGCCGACGATTTAACCCGCGAGACCGTCGCCGACCTCCTCGGCAGAAAACTTCAGCGCGATGATCGCATCGTTCGTGCCATCGAAGCCCGCTTTCGCAGCTTTCGCCGCGAAATGCCTGAAGTCAATGTTCGCCAGGCCATGGTCCCCGAAGGCGCCGAAGCTCTCGACAATCCCAACGGCACCGCGCCCGGCCTGTGGATCGAGCACGGCGATCGCTTCATCGCCTTGCTCCCCGGTCCCCCCCGCGAAATGCGTGGCCTCTTTGAATCGGCCATCGCGCCACGCCTCGCGCGCCGTGCCACCGGCGAGCGCCTTTTTCATCGCGAGCTCCGCGTCACCGGCCTCGGCGAATCCCACGTCGAACAGCGCATCGCCCCCATCTACAGCCGCTACGACAACGTCATCACTACGGTCCTCGCCGCTCCCGGCGAAGTGCAAGTACATCTGCGCATCTGGAGCCACAACGCCGCCGAATCCAAAAAAACTCTCGACGAAATCGAGCGCGGCTTCGACATCGCTCTCACCGACAGAATTTTTTCGCGCAACGGACAACCGCTCCACGAAGTGGTGGCCCGCCAGCTCACCCTCAACAACACCACCATCGCCGTCGCTGAAAGTTGCACCGGCGGGTTGCTCGCTCAACGCCTCACCAGCATCGCCGGCAGCTCCACTTATTTTCTTGGCGGCGTGGTCTGTTACAGCAACGAACGCAAGACCGCTTGGGCCGATGTGCCTCCTGAATTAATCGCCGCCAAAGGCGCCGTCAGTCCCGAAGTGGCCGCCGCCCTTGCCGATGGCATTCGCCGCCGCGTGGGCAGCAGGATCGGCGTGGGCGTCACCGGCATCGCCGGACCCGGCGGTGGCAGCGAAGAAAAGCCCGTCGGCACTGTGCACATCGCGCTCGCTCACAACGGTGGAATTGCGGAACGTGCCGTCACTCTGCCCGGCGACCGCGAATCCATTCGCTGGCAGGCTTCGCAGGTAGCTCTGGACATGATTCGCATGCATTTCCTCTACAATGGCGGCGAAGCCGGTTTGTCTGGCAAAAACCACGGGCGTGCTCCAAAAAAGGCTGGCTTCTGACGAGGCATCCGCGATGCGCTTGTTTGTCGCGTTGGAAATTCCCGAAACTGTGAGCGAGAAACTTGCCGCGCTCCAGGAGCATATGCGCGCTGAGAATACCGGTCTGCGTTGGGTGCGCCCGGAAAATTTTCACGTCACCTTGAAATTTATTGGCGAAGCCACCGGCGATGAGCTGGAAGAAATAAAATCCGAACTGCGCGGTGTACGTCCCGAAGGCCCGGTGCGTGCCACTTTTCGCGGTCTCGGATATTCCTGGTACGCTCGCCGCGGCGGAGTTTTTTGGGTAACCATGGAAGTCACCGAAACCATGAAAATGCTGGCCGCGCAAATCAACCGCCGCCTCGAGCGTCTCGGCATGGCCGCCGAAGAGCGCGAATTTCTTCCGCACCTCACCCTGGCACGCTTCCGGCGCCCTGGCGCGCTCCCAGATATTCGCACTGCGGTAGTCGAATACGCAGGCCGCGATTTCGGTTCCCTGCTGGCCGAAGAATTTCACCTCATCGAAAGCAAACTTGGCCGGGGCGGTTCGAAATATTCCATCGTCGCCTCTTTCCGGTTTGCGCAGGCGGCCAACGCATAAATATGTTTGGAATTCCTATCACCCTCATCGGCGTCGTAGCCGCGGCCTACCTGCTCGGATCCATTCCTTGGGGCGTATTGGTCACTAGATTTTTCGGCCGCGCGGACATTCGCCAAGCCGGCAGCGGAAATATCGGCGCCACCAACGTCGCGCGTGTGGCCGGTGCCGCCGCAGGAGTTCTGACCCTGCTCCTCGACGCCGCGAAAGGCTACGCAGCCGTGTGGATCGCCGGTCGCTATTCGATTGACAGCTCCGCCTGGATGATGGCCGCCGGACTGGCAGCGCTGATCGGCCACTGCTTTCCCATTTGGCTTAATTTCAAAGGCGGCAAAGGAGTCGCCGCCGCTCTGGGCGTTTTTCTCGCGCTGTGCACTCCCGCGGCCCTCTGCGCGCTGACCGTTTTTGCGCTCGTCACCGCTTACTGGAAATATGTTTCGCTTGGCTCCATATCCGCCGCTGCCGCCATGCCGCTGCTCATCTATTTTCTTTGGGCGCCACCGCACGCGCCACCCACGATCATTATTTTTGGCACCATGGCCGCCGCGCTCTTGATCATTTACAAACACGACGCCAACATTCAACGCCTCGTCGAAGGCGTCGAGCCCAAATTTTCGGCCGGCAAGGCCGAAAAGTCCGAATGACCAAGATCGCCATTCTGGGAGGCGGCAGTTGGGGCACCGCGCTGGCCATCGTCTTATCCCGCAGCCACCAGCCTCACGACATTTCTCTGTGGATGCGCGATCCCCATCTGGCCGCAGCCACAAGCAATTCTCGCGAAAATAATGTGTATCTACCCGCGTGCCCCGTGCCCGCCGCCGTCGAAATTACTGCCGACCTCGCCACCGCGCTTCGCCAGGCACACATCGTTGTAGGCGCCATGCCCGCGGCTCACGCCCGTGAAATCCACTCGCGCGTTTTGTCATTTGATTCTGGTTCGAGCTTTATTTTTGTCAGCGCCACCAAGGGTTTGGAGCCTTCCACCCACTTGCGCATGAGCGAGGTATTGGCGCAGCTCTTCGCCGCCAAGTCTTCGTCGCCGCGACAATTTGCCGTGCTCTCCGGCCCGTCCTTTGCCCTCGAAGCGGCTCGCGGCGACCCTACCGCGGTAGTGATCGCCTGTTCGCAGGAAAATTGCGCCACCGGCATCCAGCAGGAATTTGCCGGCCCCTCATTCCGCATCTACACGAACGACGATGTCGTCGGCGTGGAGCTGGCCGGGGCCATGAAAAACGTAATCGCCATCGCTGCCGGCGCCTGCCAGGGACTTGGCCTCGGCAGCAATGCCATCGCCGCCTTGATTACCCGCGGCCTCGCCGAAATGTCTCGCCTGGCGTTCGCGCTCGGCGCCAGACCAGAAACACTCAGTGGCCTCGCCGGACTCGGTGACCTGGTTCTCACCTGCACCGGAGTGCTAAGCCGCAACCGTCAACTGGGAATCGAACTCGGCCAAGGCCGCGCTCTGCCGGAAATTCTGGCCGCCACTCGCACCGTCGCCGAAGGCGTCGGAACTGCCGCCGCCCTCCTCGCCCTGGCCGCCGACCACCACATCGAACTACCCATCACCACCCAGGTCGACGCCATCCTCCATCACGGCAAATCCCCACGCGAAGCCATCTCGGCAATAATGGAGCGTCCCCAAAAGCGCGAATAACCTGGCGGACCCAGGTGGATAGGCATCAACCGAAATGAATTCAATGGACCACCTATCAGTATGTAGGTGAGCTTGAGATACAAGATGAACAAATACACTTTTATAACGGCAGTGGGAGTTGTTTCGGCGATCGCGTGCCCTGTCGTGATCGGCTGGCCGGGTGTAGCCTTAGACCACAATCTATATTTTGCCCAGAACTTAAATCCTAGTGTGTATATCGATCTAGAAAGGCTCCACGCGCCTCGGGACGCAAGAGACCTCTCTTCGCTAGAGAAGGTGATCGACAGCGATTCGCAAAAATGGAAAAGTATCGATCACGTCTCGTATCTTGCATACATGTATAGAGCCTGTGGCGAAATAAGCTCCTACGATTATTCAGATAGGTCCACACAAGCCAAACTTCTTACCCGTTACTCACTAGAGGTCCTAGCTTCAGGACAGCTGTCTCGTGAACAGAGAATCCTATTTTTAGGATTTCTGAGCTATGACGCTGCGGATTGGGACGAAGTGACCTGGCGGCACCTTCGCTTTCAGAAAGCTAATCTGTGGCTAGGTACGTGGGCACAATTCGCGACTAGCATGGACCCCACGTTCGATGCCACCGAGGTTCCAATGATCAACATAGAGCCTCCCGTAGGATCAATGGTTCCTTCAGGGGCATCACCGGAAGACGTAAAAGATCCGAAACTGCGGGCTGAGTACGAGCGGCGCCTGGCTGATAACCAGGCGAGAAGCGCACGAATCGCCGAACAGCAATATCTTAGAATGAACGCGAATCAATTTTATAGCGAAGCCGAGAATTATTTGGTCCATGCGTATTCCAGACCACCGTCAGATTCCGCGGAATTGGAGCGGTTGTTGATAGAAAACGGAATCGATTCTTCGACTCGCTCAAGTTTATTAAAAAAAATTAGTGAACAAAACTAAAGAAGCATGGAAGGGACTGCACGTTTCCCACAGCGTCCCAGGCCAAATCTGTCCTTCAGCACAGTAGTAACCATCCTATGCATTTAGTAACACAACGTCTGACCGGTCGCACTTGGCTGTATCAAGGATTCATTTCGGTTGGTACTGAGGAATTTGCGGTTTTCCTCTTCCATTAGCCCCACTCTATTTCCCTCGTCAAGTTATGAAGTCTGTCGCTCATGCACTTTTTACCGGTAGTTTGTTTTCAATAACTTCCACACTCTGGCTCGCTCTCGGTACTGACCTTATTCCTTTACACTCAACACAATCGGAACTCTTTGGCCAAAAAGGTAGAGGTATTTTTCAAACGATTTCCCCACCAGCTTCCCTAAACAAGAAACTGTGGGTAGTACCTTGGTTCCAGTTGCACATGCGTGACGCGCTTCCGCACTGCTCCACTGCTCCGCAGAACCTTCCCCTAAAATAGAGACTGGCCATGGCTATCAATCTCCAGGTTGTCTGGGAACGGGTGCGCACCGGGCGCGTGCGTATCCTCTGGCTCGTGCTGGGCGCGATGCTGCTGGTCAGCGCCGTCCCCATCGGCCTGTATCACCGCCAGGTTTTGCACTTAAGCCAGGGCAAGCTAGCCGACACGGAAAGAGTGCAGCAGACCGACCTCACCCGCTCGCTCTCCCAGGAAATTCAGTTTTTCGAGACCAACCTTACGCAGCAACTCATGAGCGAGCGCCAGATTCTCGCGCTCACGGGCGTCATCGAAAATGTCGAAGATCCCGTCTCTGAGCCTAAAGTGACCCGTCTGCTCGAGAATTTCGTGGACAGCAACCGCGCCACCTTTCTGTACCTGACCGCTGTCGGACGCTCCGGGAAAGGCACCAGCGCCTCTCAGGGAAACTTTCACGCCGAGCAGGATCCCTTTGTCGCCAAAGCGCTGCAGCGCGCCTTTGCCACCTGTATGCAGTCGCAACAGTTGAAATTTCGCAGCGACCCCTTGGCGCTGGCTCCTGACAATCGCCCGGCGTTTGTGATTGCTGTGCCGCTGCGCGACGTAAACGACCACTTCACCGGCATGCTAGCCGCAGTGGTTTCACTGGACACGATTCTGCATCGCCTGCAGGACGCTAGCGTTCGCGGCCGCACCGTTTTCGTCGTGGATCACTACGGCCACATCGTCGCCCATCCCGATCCTAAAAACTTTGTACCGGGTGCGGACGCCGCCGGAAATTCGCTGGTTATGCAGGTCACCGCACTGCCCAAGGAGCTGCGCAACACCGAGACGGTGCGGTTCTCCGAAAAAATACGAAATCGCTCTGTCGAAATGATCGGAACTTACAGCACCTTTCCGGAAGTCAACTGGGCGGTCATCGCCCAGCGCAGCCTGGACGAAGCTCGTACGGATGCAGGCGTAAATGAACTGAATCGCCAGGCGCTGGCGTTCGTTTCCGTGGTCGTGCTCGCGGCCATTTGTCTCGGTTACTTTTTCGCCGTGGGCATTAGCGGGCCCATTCGCCACCTGGCCGATTCCACCCGCGCTATCAGCCGCGGCGAGTTCCATCAACGATCCCAAGTACGCGGCGCCTCGGAAATCAGCGAGCTGGCTGAAAACTTCAACAAGATGGCCGGCGACATCGAAGAGTACATCGAACGACTGAAGCAGGCGGCGGAAGAAAACCGCGAACTGTTCATCGGTTCCATACGCATGCTGGCCGCGGCCATTGACGAAAAGGATCCCTACACTCGTGGTCATTCCGGCCGCGTGGCCAAATATTCCATGGTCATTGGCCAGGAATTGCAGCTGTCACCGGAAGCGCTGGACACTCTGCGAATTTCCGCGTTACTGCACGACGTCGGAAAAATCGGCGTGGAAGATCGCGTACTCAAAAAGCCCGGCGCCTTGACCGCGGAAGAATTTGATCTGATGAAGCAGCACACTATCAAAGGCGCCAACATCATGCGCCCGGTTTCTCAGCTGAAAGAAATGCTCCCCGGCATCGAGTTGCACCATGAACACATGGATGGACGCGGCTATCCCTACGGTTTGCCTGGCCCGCAGATCCCCTTGATGGCCCGCATCATCGGCGTCGCCGACACCCTCGACGCCATGACCACCAACCGTCCTTACCAGAGCGCCATGGATATCGACTTTGCGCTAAACCGCATTAAGGCTCTCACGGGCAGCAAATTCGATCCCGAAGTCGTGGCCGCGCTCGAAGCCGCTATCGCCGGCGGCAAATTGCGACTCAGCGCCGTCGAAGTGCAGGTCTGATGTTTCCTTCCCTGTCTGCCTGATCCATCGCCGAAGCAGCGGTCTTTCGCATCCTTCTGCTACAATTTCTTCACTGGCCACCAACGTGGCCTTCAATCGTATGATTTCACTCTTCGGGCCTGCCGAACCGACACTTCTCGACAAGCTGAAAACCTCGGTCAGCAAAACCAAGACCGTGCTGTCGGAAACTGTCGACACCATTTTTCAGGGCGAACGTCAGATCGATCCCGCGCTCCTGAAGCATTTGGAGACGGCTCTGCTCTCCGCGGATCTGGGTGTCACGCCAACCCGCGAAATCCTGGATGCCGTGCGCGAAAAAATGGATCGCCACGCGCTCTCCAACGGTGAAGAACTCAAGCGCGAAATCAAATCGCAGATCGTGCGTATCCTGACGGAACCCCGGGGCGCCGACGTCTGGAAACAAGGCACACCCTACAATGGGGGCATGTCGAGCATCGCGGCGGCCACCGGGGGGTCATTAAGCGCTCCGGTGAACGCCACGCCGAACGGCAGCGGCCCGCGCGTGATTTTTGTGGTGGGTGTGAATGGCGCGGGAAAAACCACCAGCATCGGCAAGCTGGCGAACAGATTAAAACAGGAAGGATTGCGTGTGGTGCTGTGCGCAGCGGACACTTTCCGCGCCGCGGCTATCGAACAACTGGAGATCTGGGCGCAGCGCAATGGTATTGAAGTGATCAAGCAGAAATTCGGCGCGGACCCCGCGGCTGTGGTGTACGACGCCATGGCCGCGGCAAAGTCTCGTGGCGCTGATGCCGTGATCGTGGATACCGCAGGCCGGCTGCACACCAAATCGAATTTGATGGCTGAACTCGAGAAAATGAAACGCACCGCCGCGAAAGTGATTCCCGGCGCGCCGCACGACGTGTTGCTGGTGATGGACGCCACAACCGGCCAGAACGGATTGGCGCAGGCGCGGGAATTCAGCAATGCCGTGGGAGTTACGGGAATTATTCTCACCAAATTGGACGGCACCGCAAAGGGCGGGATCGTGGTGGCCATTGCGCGCGAACTGCGATTGCCGATTCGTTTCGTGGGCACCGGCGAGCAGATCAACGACATGGTTCCCTTCGATGCGCGGACGTACGCCGATTCCCTCTTCAATTGACTGTGGATGCCAATGCCATCGGGTACATGCAGCGGGCCTTGAGCCTGGCGCGCAAAGGCACGGCACTGGCCAGCCCCAATCCGATGGTTGGTTGTGTGCTCGTTCGTGAAGGCCAAATCGTAGGCGAGGGATTTCATCAGTACGAGTGGCGCGATCATGCCGAAGTAGTGGCGATCAAGTCAGCAGGAGAAAAATCGCAGGGCGCGACGATGTACGTAACGCTCGAGCCGTGCCATCACACTGGTCGGACGGGGCCGTGCACGGAAGCAATCATCGGCGCAGGAGTACGGCGTGTGGTGGCGACTATCGAAGATCCCAACGCGAAGGTGGCGGGACGAGGGTTCGCGCGGTTGCGAAATGCGCGGGTGGAAGTTTTCACCGGATTGATGGAAGAGGAAGCGCGGCGATTGAACGAACCATTCGCGAAGTGGATCCACAGCCAGACTCCGTTCGTCACGGTGAAGTCCGCGATGACCCTGGACGGACAGCTGGCTCGGCCACAGGCTGGCAAAAGAAAAAGCTCCACGTGGATTACTTCGGAAGAGTCGCGTGCGGAAGTGCAGCGCATGCGGCACGCGTCGGACGCTTTGCTGACAGGAATCGGTACGGTGCTGACGGACGATCCGCTGCTGACCGATCGCAGCGGACTGCCGCGCCGACGCCGTTTACTGCGCGTTATCCTGGATTCCCAACTGCGGTTGTCGCCGCGCGCGCGCATCGTGAAAACGGCAGATGACGACCTGCTGGTATTTACAGGCGCGAATTTGAAATCTGCAAAGGCCCGGGCTTTGCAGAAGTCTGGCGTGGAGGTTGCGAATGCCAGAATGCATAAGGGCCATGTAGACCTGACTGATGTGCTGAAGCAACTGGGCAAGCGCGACATTCTTAGTGTGCTGCTGGAAGCCGGAAGTATCTTGAATGGAGCGGCACTGGCCGCCGACATCGTTGACAGAATGTTTTTATTTTACGCACCAAAAATTTCTGGAGCGACGGCTGTACCCTTCGCCCGAGCGTCGAAACTGACGCACGCTGCATTGGGCGATCTAACCATTAGACGATTCGGACCGGACTTTGCGGTCGAGGGAATGCTGCACGATGTTTACGGGAATCATTGAGCATGTTGGCGTGCTTGATTCGTTGGCGCTGACTGGCGCGGGCGGGCGGGTGACCGTTCACGCGCCGACCTTAGCAGGCACCCTGGCGGTGTCGAAAAGCGTCGCGGTGAATGGCTGTTGCCTGACGGTCACGGAGATTCGCGGCGACAAGTTTTCCGCCGATCTTTCCGCGGAAACCGTAAGTAAGACCAGTTTCGGCGCTAAGGGCGGCGAACTAAAAAAAGGTACCCGCGTAAATCTGGAGCAGCCTCTTACGGCCGGAAAAGAATTTGGCGGACATTTTGTGCTGGGGCACGTGGATGATATCGGCCGGGTGATTGCATTGCAGGAAGAAAGCTTGGGGAGCAACAGCTGGAGGCTTGGCGTGGAGGTGCCGTTGCAATTTGCGCGCTACATTGTTCCCAAAGGATCGATCACCGTGGACGGCATAGCTCTTACGGTGGCGAACTGGGATGGGCGGGTGGTGGAGGTTGCGGTGATCCCCTTCACTTATGAACATACTAATTTGCGAGATCGTGTTGTTGGAGATGCGGTGAATCTGGAGGGGGATGTGCTGGGAAAATATATCGAGCGGTATCTTGAAGCACGCGAAAAAAACAACAGTCAAAATCCGCGCCCTTAACACCGAAGGGGGCGGCACCGGGCCTAGATGCGCAAAAGATTAGCACCTAGGATAAACACAGCAGGTTCCTCACCCGCCTACAGGATGGGGATGAAATACAGAATGATGGCGGCGTTGACAGGAAACTGCTAAGCGCCGCGAGTAGTTTCGAAGAAGTGCCATTGTGCGCCGCTGCGGCCACCCAGCGCGGTCCCCGGACAATAGCTATTGAAGAACCCCTTTGCTTGCGCAACTGCTTGATGGGTTCGCTGAGCCGTCGGTGCTTTGGGTCAAAGGGTGACGTCCATGGCGGGGATCAATTCGTCCTGGGCGAGGAAATTGTGCAGAAAGCGGTCCTTGGAACTTTCGAACTTTTTCCAGGTTCCGAAGAAGCTGACTTTGCCTTCCTGGAGGAACACCACCGAGTCTGCCAGCTTTTTGGCGAGATGCGTGTCGTGAGTCACGACAATGGAAGTTTTGTGGAAGGTTTCCTTGAGACGCAGGATCAAATCGCCCATGTGCGCGGCCATGATGGGATCGACCATGGTGGTGGGCTCGTCGTAGAGAATGGCTTCGGGATTCTGTGCGAGGGTGCGAGCGATCGCCACTGCACGGCGCGCGCCGGTGGAAAGCTCGCCGGGCAATTTGTCGAGGAAGTCCTCGACCTCCAGCGTTTTCGCCAGCTTTTCGACATAGACGTCTATGTCGTCGTCGTTAAGGCCGGGCTGGTCTTCCAGAGGATACGCGATGTTTTCGCGTACGGTGAGCGAATCAAATAGCGCGCCGGACTGAAAAACCATGCTGACTTTGCGACGCACGGCCTGAAATTCTTCTTCGCTCCAGTCGGTGACGTCCTGACCGTCGATAAAAACCTGGCCGGAGTCGGGCTTGAGAAATCCCAGAATATGTTTCAGCGAAACGGATTTGCCGACACCACTGCGGCCCATAATCACGCAGGTTTCTCCGCGCTTCACGTGAAAGCTGACGTGGTCAAGGATCAGCGGCCCGCCAAATCCTTTGCAGACGTCGCGAAATTCAAAATAGTCGGGGCTTTCTTCGTCGGAAGCAGCCTTAGGCGTATGTGATTCGGGAGATTCGTCGGGCGCGGGAACGAGGGGCTCCGGTATGGGAGGAAGTTCGCTTTCCGGTTTTGGATCGAGGGACTGGTGGTCGCTCAAGATTTTTCTGTCTCCCACAAACGCTGCGCTTCGATGAAATCCGCGGGCGTGTTCATGTTCCAGAATAATCGTCCTGCGCTATCAAATCGTTTCCAGGCGGACTCGTCAAGCACTTCCGTGGGCAGTTGTTTCAAGGCGGCGGTGACTTTGCGGACGCCGGTGTCGAAGACATTTTTTAGCGCATCCACAGCGTTGGTGCGGTAACAAGCGCACAGGGGCTCTGGGCCGTGAGCGGAGTACGGCAGAATGATTTGGGTGTCGGATCGGGCGGCGAGGGCCCGGCTGACTAAATATTGAAGCCATTCGGGCGAGAGAAAAGGCATGTCGCAGCTAAGAATGAGATTCCAGCGGCATGCGGGATCGGTTTCGGCGGTATGTTGCAGCGCGGTGATGATGCCGCCGAGCGGACCTTCTCCCTGCCAACGGTCTTCGACAATTTCCAAATCAGCGTCGAGGTGGCGGTATTTTTCTGCGTTGGCAATTACGGTGCCGGGCGAGGCGCAGGCCTGCGCCAGTTTTACGATTTGCAACAGCAGGGGTGTACCGCCGAATTCAACGAGAGCCTTGTCGCGTCCGAAGCGTGTGCTGCCGCCGCCAGCGAGCACATAGCCGCGGAGGCCGGCGTTGAAATCAGCCGCCTGGTTCATGTTCTTTACAGTGAAACATGAATTTCCCTGTGGGCCCTAACCGCGGCGCTAACTTTACTTAGTTCTCAGCTTCTCCTTGACAGTCTAGGAGTGACGGAGTTACATTCCTAGTTGGTCTAGGAGAGCGCACGCCAATGGACAAACAGGTCGACCTGCTGCAGGGCACGCTGGACATGCTGATTTTGAAAGCGGTGTCGTTGGGGCCGTTGCACGGCTACGGTGTGCTATTGCGCATCCAGCAAATTTCGCGCGACCGGCTGGAAATTCAGCAGGGTTCGCTGTATCCCGCGCTGTACCGGCTGGAGCACCAGGGCTGGATCGCTAGCGAGTGGGGCGAATCAGAAAACAAGCGCAAGGCGAAATATTACCGGCTGACGGCCACGGGAAAGAAGCGACTGCAAGCCGAATCCGAAAAATGGAACCGCATGGCGGAAGTAATCGCCGGAATACTGGGCACCAAGCGGGAGGAAGTATGATCGCGTGGAGACAGATGCGTTCCTGGATGCGCGCGACAGTACGGCGAGCGGAAATGGAAACGGAAATGGATACGGAGCTGCGATTCCACCTGGAGGAATACGCGGAAGACCTGGTGCGCCAGGGCGTATCACGCGAAGAAGCGTTGCGACGGGCGCGATTGGAATTTGGTGGCGTGGAAAAAGCCAAGGAAGAGTGCCGCGAGGCGCGCGGCATGAGCTTTCTGGAAACATTCTGGCAGGACTTGCGATACGGGGCGCGAACGCTACGCAAGTCTCCCGGATTCACTGTCATCGCGGCGCTGACGCTGGCGCTGGGCATCGGCGCGAACACCGCGATCTTCAGCCTGGTGAACGGAATCCTGCTGCGGCCATTGCCGTACGCGAAGCCAGAGCAACTGGTCAGCATAACGGGCACTTATCCTAAAGGCGCGTTCGTCACGATGCGGGAACAAGTACAGACGATGAGCGTCGGCATGTACTCGGAGAACGACCAGTTCAATTTGACCGGCTACGGCGACGCAGTGCGTTTGGCGGGTGCGCGAGTTTCAGCCGAACTCCTCTCGCTGTTGGGCACACGGCCTCAACTAGGCCGCACGTTTGCGCAGGGCGACGACGTTGCCGGACAAGACAGCTACGTGGTCTTGAGCGATGCGTTGTGGCGCGACCGCTTTGCCGCCGACACCTCCATCATCGGGCGCGTCATTCAGCTAGATGGCACACCGCGGCAAGTTATCGGTGTGCTGGCTCCAGACTTCCGCTTCCCTTCGTCGAAGACGCAAGTGTGGGTACCGCTGCACAACGACCCTCGCGATGCATCCACCTACTGGTCGGGGTCTTTTATGCCCGTGATCGGGCGCCTGTCCACCGCAAGGAGACTTTCGGAAGCCAGCGCGGAGATTCAACTGTTTCAAAGCCGGGTCTCGAAAATGTTTCCGTGGCCCATGCCTAACACCTGGAATGCCGACGTCAGCGCGGTGCCGCTGCAGGACGGCATGGTCGGAAATGTGCGCGCGAGATTACTGATGCTGTTGGGCGCCGTCGGATTGGTGTTGCTGATTGCGTGTGCCAACGTCGCCAATCTGACTCTTTCGAAAGCTGCCACTCGTGAAAAGGAAATGGCCATTCGCACCGCGTTAGGTGCGGGACGCCGGCGCGTCGCGATACAAGTACTGACAGAAAGCCTGTTGCTTTCGACGCTGGGTGGCGTGCTCGGATTGGTTTTCTCCAAAGGCGGATTATGGCTCCTGAAAGGCCGGCTCCCAGCGAACATGCCCCGCCTGGTGGACGTGAGGCTGGATTGGCGAGTGTTGGCGTTCACCGCTGGATTGGCAGTCTTGACGGGAATCTTTTTTGGCGTGGCGCCGGCTTTGCAGGCGTCGCGAATATCGCCCGCGGAATCGCTGAAGTCGGGAGGGCGCGGAGCGTCAGGATCGGCATCCCAACGGCTGCGCGGGCTGCTGGTCACTGTGGAAGTGGCGCTCGCGGTTATGTTGGTGCTTTCCGCGGGCCTGTTTATACGAAGCTTCTGGACGGTATCGCACGCAGACCCGGGATTCCATTTTGAACAGATTGTGACCGCGCGAATCACGCCGAATCCATCTTTTTGCAGCGACACGAATCGCTGCCTGGCGTTCTATCGAAATGTTTTGGATCAGCTGCGAGCGGTTCAAGGTGTCAACGATGTGGCGCTGATCAACACGTTGCCTTTAGGCGGCAGGGTGTTGAAACGCGTCATGGACGTCGAAGATCATCTTGTGGCCGACGACGAAAATGCGGCGCTGTTCTGGATGCACGTGGTTTCGCCGGACTATTTTCGTGTCATGGGAATCCGGCCGCTGTCTGGCCGCGCTTTCACACCCGCGGACGAGAACGGCAGTCCTGTAGCCGTAGTTACGGCGGCGACCGCCAAACGCTATTGGCCGAATAAAATGGCCATCGGCAAACACCTCCGCTTGGCGGGCGAGAGAGAATGGCACACGGTGGTGGGAGTAATCCCGGACGTACGGGCCTATGACATCACCAAGTACTCGCCGCAGTGGATCGACGGCATAGCGTACGTGCCGTTCAATGCCACGGCAACGCTGGAAGGTGGAAATATTCCTGCGGAGATGACCATCGCGGTGAGAAGTCAGGCCCATGAGGCTCAAATTAAACCAGAGATACAGCGCATTGTCGGCGGATTGAATTCGGAAGCGCCTGTCAGCGAGCTGCAATCCATGCGTCATGTATTTTCTGAAGCGGTCGCAACTCCCGCGTCCACGGCTTCCCTATTCAGCACCTTTGCAGGAGTGGCCCTGATGTTGGGGATGATGGGGGTTTACGGCGTGTTGAGCTTTCTGGTATCCAAACGCACGCGAGAGATCGGCATTCGCATGGCGCTGGGGGCGCGGCGGCAAGACGTTTTGTGGATGGTGATGAAAGAAGGCGCCCAGTTTTCATTCGCGGGCATCGCGTTGGGACTGGTGGGAGCCGCCGCGTTGACGCGACTGCTGGCGAGCGAATTGTACGGTGTGGGGCCGACGGACGCTTTGACGTACGCGGGCGTGACGAGCGTGATGGTCGCGGTTACGCTGCTGGCTTGTTATGTGCCCACGCGCAGAGCAATGCGCGTGGACCCGCTGACTGCGCTGCGACAAGACTGAGTTGGCTATACCGAGTGTGGAAGTGCGGCCGGACAAGTCATGAACGCGTGGAGGCGCTTGCGATTCTGGTGGAGCGCAACTTTCCGGCGACAGCGGCTGGAAAAGGAAATGGATGCGGAACTGCGCTTCCACGTGGAGGAATACGCGGAAGCCCTCATGCGGAATGGACTTTTGCGCGAGGAAGCTTTGCGGCGGGCACGGCTGGAATTTGGCGGCATCGAACACATCAAAGAAGCAGGTCGTGAGGCGAGAGGCCTGAATATTGTGGACAACGTAGTCCAGGATTTGCGCTACGCGGCTCGCTTGATGCGCAAGAACCCTGGATTCACGATCGTCGCGGTGCTTACACTGGCGCTGGGTATTGGAGCAACAACGGCCATTTTCAGTATTGTCAATGCGGTGATTTTTCGTCCGCTGCCTTACAAAGACTCGCCCCGCCTAGTTACGTTTCGCACGCACACCACGATGTTCCCCACGTTTACGCTGCTCCTCACCTGGCCGGCATTCGAAGAGGTGGGCGCCCAAGCCGGGGCGCTTGAGGATATTGCGGCCAGCCGTCAAACGGACAGGTCGTTGACGGGAACGAATCAGGCCGCAATGCTCAGCACGGCAGGCGTTTCGGAGCGATTCTTTGAGCAGTTGGGCGCCCGCGCACAGTTGGGACGCCTGCTGACGGACCAGGACCAAAAGCCGAGCGAAGAGCAAGTAGCCGTTATCAGTGACACGTTATGGAGAACGAAGTTTGCGAAAGATCCGCGACTACTAGGCCGAAAGCTAATTCTGGATAAGCAGATTTACACCATTGTCGGCGTGGCCGAAAGAGGGTTTGCATTTCCCGAATCGGCGGAAGTGTGGGTGCCGATTTCGCTGACCGCGGAGGTCAAACGGAATTCAACTTTTTTTGGGTTCGAGGTAGTTGGAAAATTGCGCAAGGGCGTGAGCATCGAAAGTCTGCAGGCGCAGCTCGTTACGATTGCATCGCGCGTGGGGCAGCAAGTAGCCAGGGAAAAACCGGACCTGGCGGGTGATTACAAGATCGCGGCGCAGAATCTTCTGGAAGTCCAGGTAGCAGACGCCAGAAGCAGTTACCTGGTTTTGTTGGCGGCGGCCTCCTTGGTGCTCCTGATTGCCTGCTCAAACCTGACCAGCCTGCTGCTAGCGCGCGGATGGCAGCGGCACCGCGAGATGGCGATGCGGACCGCGCTAGGAGCTTCGCCGGGCAGACTCAAACGGCAGTGCGTGGTGGAGAGTTCCCTTCTGGCATTGCTTGGAGGGGCTGCGGGAATCGGGCTGGCGCTCGGCGGCGTGCAGCTGTTTCGGTTGATAGCGCCCGAAGGCACGCCACGACTGAGAGAAATTTCAGCGGACTGGACGATGCTGTGGTTTGCGCTGGCGTGCTCACTTATTTGCGGTTTAATTTCTGGACTGGCGCCGGCGAGACGAGCGGCGCAAGTGCCGCCGAACCAATTGCTGAAACAAGGGGGTGGACTCGCCGGCACGTCGCGCTTCGGCAAAGGACTGGTGGTCGTGGAAGTGGCGCTGGCCTTCGTTTTGCTGATCGGAGCGACGCTGCTGATGCAGACGCTGGCGCACCTGATGAAGCAAAATCCTGGATTTCGCACCGACCACCTGGTGACGTTCGACTTGCCACAACCACCCGATCCGGGAGGGAAAGACGCGCAAGCGCGGGCCACTAGCCAGATTGCGCGAATGAATGAAATCTTGACGCAGGTGAAGTCGTTGCCCGGGGTGGCCGACGCGGCGGCCGCTGATCACGGAGTGTTGAACGGCATGATGTTTTCGCATGCGGGATTGAAGATGGAAGGCGCGCTGCCGGACAAGGCAGTGATTTCCGAAGGAGTCGTGGCGCGCTACTTGTCGCCTGAATATTTTCGCATGCTGGGGATTGCCATTTTGCGTGGCCGAGAATTCACCGAGCAGGACACGCTGGGAAGGCAGCCGGTGATTATGGTGAATGAGACGATGGCGCGCAAGTTTTGGGGCAGCGTGGATATTCTGGGAAGACGGATGAGCGTATCGCAGGATGCCGAGGGCAAGCCGGCATGGAGTGAAATTGTGGGAGTAGTAGCCAACGTTCGCGATCTGAGCATCCAGGATGAAGCGGAGCCGGAATATTTTCTTCCCTTGTTCCAATCGGGAGTGGAGTCGCACCACTTGGTGGTGCGCACGCAGACGAATCCCGAGGCGCTCGCGGACACGATTTCGCGACGAGTGTGGGCCAGCTTTCCAGATCAACCGATCACGAATGTGACGACTTTAAATGCGACCATCGCGAAGTCCGTGGGAGACCAGCGCATGCACACCGTGCTATTGGGAATTTTTGCCGCGATAGGCTTGGTGCTGGCGCTGTTGGGAGTCTACGGAGTGGTGTCTTATTCAGTGACGCGGCGTACCCAGGAAATTGGAGTTCGAGCAGCGTTGGGCGCATCGCGAACTGATTTGTTGACGATGGTTTTACGCGAAGGGCTTGCGCTGATCGGGGGCGGAGCAATGATCGGCGCGGCCGGTGCATTCGCTGCGGTGCGAGTGATCGCCGGTGAACTGTACGGCGTGAAGCCTACGGATCCTTGGACATACGCCGGCGCCGCAGCATTAACGATGATGGCGGGGCTGCTGGCGTGCATTGTTCCAGCACGCCGAGCGGTGCGTGTGGATCCACTGGTCGCACTGCGGGCCGACTGAAATGGCCAAGAAGGTGGCATCTGTTTTTCGACTGGATCACATTGACCGCAACTGGCAGGTAACAAGAGAGCCGATTTCCTGCGGCCTATGTCGTATCGTTTGGCACGATTCCTTCTAAGCATCATAGTATCAACGAGATATGGGCCGCCAAACATGAGTGTGACTCACTAAGATATTGCGGCGAATTGTTTTGACTTCAAGGGGTGTTGTAGTTATATTAGCAGTTGACCTGGAGGAGTGCTAATTCCCTTTCCTCCCCGGTCCAACCGTAACACTTACCTAAATGGAGGTTCTTTCAAGATGGCAGTGAATCTTACACCGCTCCACGACCGTGTGATCGTGCGGCGCATTGAAGAGAAGGAAAGCGTCAAGGGTGGCATCATTATCCCGGACTCCGCCAAAGAGAAGCAGCAAGAGGGCGAAGTGATTGCCGTAGGGCCAGGCAAGCGGGAAAAGGGTGAAATTCATCCTCTGGATGTGAAAGTTGGTGATCGCGTGCTGTTCGGCAAGTACGGCGGAACAGAAATCAAGATCGACGACGAAGACCTGTTAATCCTGCGCGAAGAAGAGATTCTCGCGAAGCTGGGCGGGCAGGCCAAAGCAGCAAAGAAGTAACGGTAATTAAGCGCTTCCCAGGAAGCAGAGCCGGTTTTTCCGGAGCGTCCGGGTAAGGCCGAGTAGTTCGGGTAGTAGCAGTAACGCAGATATCAGCATTCAAAGAAACTGGAGTTAATCAATTCAGGAGGAATTACCAGTATGGCGAAGCAGATAGTAACAGGTGAGGCGTCCCGCCAGGCGATTTTGCGCGGCGTGAACGCTCTTGCCGACGCAGTGAAGATTACCCTCGGTCCCAAGGGCCGCAACGCGGTAATCGAAAAGAAGTTCGGCGCGCCGATCATCACTAAGGACGGCGTAACGGTAGCCAAGGAAATCGAACTGCGCGACCCGCTCGAGAACATGGGCGCGCAAATGGTTCGCGAAGTGGCTTCCAAGACCAGCGACGTGGCCGGCGACGGAACCACCACGGCGACCGTACTGGCGCAGGCCATCTTCCGCGAAGGCGTGAAGACCGTGGCGGCCGGATCCAGCCCGACAGCTCTGAAGCGCGGCATTGAGCGCGCGGTGGAAGTTGCCGTGGAAGAGATCAAGCGGCTACACAAAGACGTGAAGGGCGACATGATCGCGCAGGTGGGCACCATCTCCGCGAACAACGACAAGCAGATCGGCGGCATCATCGCCGAAGCGATGAAGAAGGTTGGCAAGGACGGCGTCATCACCGTGGAAGAATCCAAGACCATGGAAACGACACTGGAAGTGGTCGAAGGCATGCAGTTCGACCGCGGCTACCTCTCTCCTTACTTCATTACCGATCCGGAGCGCATGGAATGCATTCTGGAAGACTGCCGCATCCTCATCCACGAAAAGAAAATCAGCTCGATGAAGGATTTGCTGCCTTTGCTGGAGCAGACCGCCAAGATGGGCAAGCCCCTCTTGATCATTGCTGAAGACGTGGAAGGCGAGGCGCTGGCCACTCTGGTGGTCAACAAGCTGCGTGGCACGCTGCAATGCGCCGCCGTCAAGGCCCCTGGCTTTGGCGATCGCCGCAAGGCCATGCTTGAGGACATCGCGACGCTCACGGGCGGCAAAGCGATTACCGAGGACCTGGGACTGAAGCTTGAGAACGTGAAGCTTGAGGATCTGGGCCGCGCCAAGAAAATCACCATCGACAAGGACAACACCACGATCGTGGAAGGCTACGGCAAGTCCGGAGACATCGAAGGACGCGTCAAGCAGATCCGCTCGCAGGTGGAGAACACCACTTCCGACTACGACAAGGAGAAGTTGCAGGAGCGCCTTGCCAAACTGGTCGGCGGAGTAGCGGTGATCAAGGTTGGAGCGGCAACCGAAACCGAGCTGAAGGAAAAGAAGGCTCGCGTTGAGGACGCCATGCACGCAACCCGCGCGGCCGTCGAGGAAGGCATCGTTCCCGGCGGAGGCACAGCGCTGCTGCGCTGCATCTCGGCCATCGAGAAGCTCAAGCTGCATGATGACGAAGCGGTAGGAGTCGGCATCGTGAAGCGGGCTCTCGAGGAACCAGCCCGCCAGATCGCGCACAATGCCGGAGCAGAAGGCGCTGTGGTGATCGGCAAGGTCCGCGAGTCGAAGGAAGAGAACTACGGTTTCAACGCGGAGACCGGCGAGTACGGCGACATGGTGAAGATGGGCGTAATTGACCCCGCCAAGGTTACCCGGCTCGCGTTGCAGAACGCGGCTTCGATCGCCGGCCTGATGCTCACGACGGAAGCGCTCGTCGCGGAGTTGAAGGAAGACGACAAGAAGGCGGCTGCAGCCGGCGGTGGCCCAGGCGGCCCCGGCGGTATGGGCGGCATGTACTAAGACACGGCAACAAATTGAAGTGCGGCAAAGGCGCCTGGGAAACCGGGCGCCTTTTTCGTTTGTGTGAGCAAACTGTCGGCCGGCTACGGGTGCGACAAAATGCTTGCCGCAGGCCTCGCGACGCCAATGGATCCGCTGCTGGGTCTCGGCTACCAGTAACCGCCTTTTTAAATTCTTGCTGGAGCCAAAAACGCGTTGTGGTCTTCCATTGGGGTTCGTTGACGAGCTGCGGTGGCATCCGTAAGATGAAGCGGCCGGGAAACCGGCTTCCCCAGTGATCGATCAGACCATTTCCCATTACCGCGTGGTGGAGAAGCTTGGTGGCGGCGGCATGGGCGTGGTGTACAAGGCCGAAGATACGGAACTGGGCCGGTTTGTGGCGCTGAAATTCCTGCCTGATGAGTTGTCAAAGGATGCGCAGGCGCTGGAGCGCTTCCGGCGCGAAGCGCGCGCCGCCTCGGCGTTGAATCATCCCAACATCTGCACGATTTATGAAATCGGGAAACACAATGAGCAATCCTTTATCGCCATGGAGTTTCTCGACGGCGTGACATTGAAGCATGCCATTGGCGGAAAGCCGATGGAGAACGAAACGGCGATCGCGCTGGCGATGGAGATTGCCGACGGGCTGGACGCTGCGCACGCGCAAGGCATCGTGCATCGCGACATCAAGCCCGCAAATATTTTCGTGACCAAGCGGGGTAACGCCAAAATTTTGGATTTCGGGCTGGCCAAAGTGGCGGTGGCGGCGAGCACTTCAGCGCTGGCGGGGTCGCCTGACTCGCTGGGAGCTACTGTGGACGGTGAGCATCTGACCAGCCCGGGTTCCACGCTGGGGACGATCGCGTATATGTCGCCCGAGCAGGCCCGCGCCAAAGAGCTGGATGCGCGCAGTGATTTATTCTCGTTTGGCGCGGTGCTTTACGAAATGTGTACCGGCACGCTGCCTTTTCGCGGCGGCAGCTCCGCGGAGATTTTCAAAGCGATCCTGGATGAAGCGCCGACTCCCGCGGTACGCCTGAATCCGGCGGTGCCTAGTGAACTCGAACGGATAATTCAAAAGCTGCTGGAGAAAAATCGCGACCTGCGTTACCAGTCCGCTGCCGACGTGCGCGCGGATTTGAAGCGCGTTAAGCGGGAGATGGATTCGGGGAGATCCTCTTCCGCGCCCCTGCCGGTGGCAGCGACCGCGAATGGCGCGACTGCGCGCACATATGGAATTGCAGCGGCGGCATTGCTCGTGGTGATGGTTGCCGTCGGCGCCTGGTATTGGCGGGGGCACTCGGGTGCGGCACAAATCGAATCTATTGCTGTGATTCCTTTCGCGAATTCTGGCGGAGATTCGGATGCAGAGTTTCTCAGCGACGGGCTCACGGAATCGTTGATTACTAGCCTGACGCACGTGCCCGAGCTGAAAGTGAAATCGCGCAACTCTGTTTTCCGGTACAAGGGCAAGGACGTGGATGCCCAGAAAATTGGGCAAGAGTTGACCGTGGATGCGTTGCTTACCGGCCGGGTAGCGCGGCACGGCGACATGATTCAAGTGAGCGCGGATTTGACGAACGTGCATGACAACAACGAGATCTGGGGCCAGCAGTACGAGCGCAAAGCGTCGGACATCATGGCGCTGCAACAACAAATTGCCGGAGACATCGCAGAGAAATTGCGCACCAAGTTGAGCGGCAGCGAAATGCAATCGGTCAAGAACCAGGGAACGCAGAATGCTGAGGCCTACCAGTTGTATGTGAAGGGCCGCTACTACTGGAACAAGCGCACGCCGGGCGATTTGAAGACGGCACTGTCGTACTTCCAGCAAGCGATTGACAAAGATCCGAGCTATGCCATGGCCTATGCGGGTGTGGCAGACACTTATGGAACGTTGAGCGACTACGCAGGCGACCCCAGTGAACTGATTCCCAAGTCCGACGCCGCGGCGGCCAAAGCCCTGGAGTTGGATTCCACGCTGGCACGGCCCCGTGCGGACATTGCCTTCAACAAGATGGCTTACTACTGGGACTTTGCCGGCGGCGAGGCGGAATTTCGCAAGGCCATACAGCTGGACCCTAGCGATGCCACTACGCATCAGTGGTTCAGCGAGGCGCTCGGACAGATGGGCGGAAGGGCTCTGGAAGCGATTGATGAATCGAACCGCGCGCATCAACTGGACCCCTTGTCGCCGATCATCGTTTTTGGGCTGGCGGAATCCCATATCCAGGATCGCCAATTCGAGAAAGCCATCGAGTTGCTCAAAAAGTGTGTCGCCGACAATCCTACATTTGCGCGGGCACACCAGGGACTTGCGTATGCCTACTGGGGAGAACGGAAATATCCGGAAGCCATAGAAGAATTCAAGACCTACGGCAAGATGAGCAACGATCCCATGTTCAGTGGATTTGGCGAGGCCCTCGAGAGGGGCTTCGCTTCAAGCGGGTGGCCTGCGGCGCTGCGGAAGGGCATCGATTTTGTGGAGCAACGTCGCAAAACGATGCCTGACCACGTTTTCGAATTCCATCTGGCCAAACTTTATGCCGAGGCAGGCGACAAGGATCGCGCTTTTGAATCTCTAGAGCTGGCTTACAAGAAACGCGACATCTGGCTGCTCGGGTTGCGGACGGATTTTGCACTGGATGCGTTGCGAGCGGATCCGCGCTATACCGCGTTGGTAAGAAAAATTGGTTTTCCGAAATAGACGACTGCTGACGTGCAATCGCCGGTTCAGTTGGGCTACTTATTCGTAGCGCAGCGAGACCAGGGGATCGACGCGAGAAGCGCGCCGCGCTGGAAGGTAGGTGGCCAGGAGCGCGATGGCGATGAGCAATGCCGCTACGGCAGCAATGGAAATGGGATCCCACGGTTTCACGCCAAAGAGGAGGTTGGCAATCAAGCGCGTAAGAGCCAGAGCGGCGGCCAGGCCGAGAAATACTCCGATAAAAGCGAGCCACATCCCCTGCATCACTACCATCCGGCGAACGTCATGCGGCCCGGCGCCGAGCGCCATGCGGATGCCAATTTCCTGAGTGCGCTGCTCGACGGAATAGGACGTCAGCCCGTAAATGCCAATGGCGGCGAGCAACAGGCCGACGCCGGCGAAGATGGCCAGCAGCGTCATGTTGAAATCACTGCGGGAAGTGGATTCGCCACGCACCTGCTCCATGGAGCGAATGTGGGCCACGGGCAGGCCGCCACTAGCGGCGCGAATTTCACGCTGAATATCTTCGCTGAGCGTGAACGGTTGGACTTTTGTGCGCACCAATAGGGTGAGCGGGATGATTTTATTGTTAAGCGCGGTGACGCCGTCGTTCACCTGGGCGACCGGGACATACATGATGGGATCGGGATTGCTGCCCAGACCCTGATTACGGACGTCACCGACGACGCCAATAATTTCGCGGGCGGGTTCGGCAAATTCGGGACCGACACCTTTGCCGATTAGGATGCGCTGGCCGACGGCATCGCCGTTGGGCCAATACTGTTTCGCGAGGCCTTCATTGATGACCACTACTCGGGCTGCTGAAGCGTCATCGCGGTCAGTGAAGAGGCGGCCACCGAGCAGCGGGATACGTAACACGTCGAAGTAACCAGGCGAAATGGTGTGCCAACTAGCGCCGGGAGCGTTGTTGGGATCGGCGGGCGGACGCCCTTCAATTTCGAAGGGCAGGCCGAATCCGCCCTCCAGGGGCAGGCAGCACGTGGAGGCAAATGCGGTCACCCCTGGCAAACTTTCGATGCGGCGTTGCGCGTCTCGCACGAGTTGGGTAACCCCAGCAGCTTTTTCAAAGCGTGTGCCGGTCAGGGACATCTCCATGGTCAGCACATTGCGAGAATCGAAGCCCGGATAGACGTTTCGCAAGATGCCGAATGTCCGAATCATCAGTCCGGCCCCCACAAGCAGAACGACCGCCAGCGCCATTTCTAGAATGACCAGAAGAGAGCGTGCTTTGTTGTGCCGCAGTCCCGAGCCGGAGCGCGAACCACTCTCTTTGAGGGTGGCATTGAGATCGGTGCGGGAAGCGGTGAATGCGGGAATGAGGCCGAAGGCAATTCCGGTTAGAAGTGAAATGACCAGGGTGAAAAGCAGCACGTGCCAGTCCAGCATGACCAACGAACCGTGTGCGCCGATGCGAGGAATGTTTCCGGGGTTGAGGGCGAGAAGTGCGCGCACGCCGGCATAGCCCATGAGGAGTCCCAGCGCGCCCCCAGCTAGGGAGAGCAACCCACTTTCGGTCAGCAACTGGCGGATGATGCGACCGCGTCCCGCTCCGATGGAAGAGCGGATGGCGATTTCGCGGCGGCGAAGAGTGGCCCGCGCGAGCAGCAGGTTGGCGACATTGGCGCAGGCGATGAGCAGGACAAAACTCACGGCGCCAAGAAGCACGAGCAAGGCATTTCGAACGTCGCCAACAACGGTGTCGCGCAAAGGTTCGGCGGTGAAACTGCCTTGTGGGCCAAGGGAGTTGGGGAACTTTCTCTGGTACTCCGCGGCCGCGACTTTCATCTGGGCTTTGACCATCTCCAAGGTGACGCCAGGTTTCAGTCGCGCGGTGGAGCGCAGATAGTGAGCGCCATTGGTAGTGTTGGGGTCGGCTTGCAGCGGCAGGTAAATATCCACGGGCGGATCGGCGGAAAAGGAAGGGCCGGCTACGCCTGCGACCTGGTAAGGTTCGCCGCCAAGTACGAGCGTTTTGCCCGTGACATGGGGATCGCCACCGAAGCGGTTATGCCATAGGCCATTGCTGAGAACTGCGAGTTTCGGCCCGCCCGGACGGTCTTCTTCATCGGAAAACGGCCGGCCAGCAGCGAAGGGCACACCAAACACTCGAAAATAGCTGGCGGAAACGTTGATACCCTTCAACTGCTCAGGCAGCCCGTTGCCAGTCAAATTCATGCCCGGACCACCGACGTCATAGGCAGCCACATCCGAAAAAACCTGCGTTTGCGCTTTCCAGACAATATATTTAGGGAGGGAAGTGATGTTGGCGTTTCCCTGCGGCGAACTCAGCTCCAGCTGCACCAGACGATCCGGTTGGGGATAGGCGAGCGGTTGCAGCAGGACGGAATTTACCACGGTGAATATCGCGGTGTTAGCCCCGATCCCCAGGGCCAGTGCGAGAATGGCAGTGCTGGTGAAACCCGGGCTGCGGCGTAGAATGCGCAAAGCATAACCGCTGTCGTGAAGGAAATTTTCAACGAACAGTCCGATTTTCATGACACAAGTCCTCGCTGTTTTTTTTAGCGTGCCGCTGCTTGCCAGGCGATGGGCTGTCTGAATAGACGGATGGGAATAAGATACTTCTTTTGCGAAAACTTGACGACGGGCGCATGTTTTCCTGAATTAAGTCAGCATCCACTGGGGACGAAATGGACGTACAGTAAGAGAGGTACTTCGAGATGAAATTGCGATCGGGAATCTTTCTGTCGAGTCTCGTCGCCGGCTTGCTGCCGCTAGCGCTGATGAGCCGCACAGCTGCCGAAGACGATGCGGCCGCGCAAGCGTCCGCCCGTCCGGCTGCTATCGCTGTAGTTGTAGAGTTATTTACTTCGGAAGGATGCTCGAGTTGCCCGCCCGCGGATCAATTGCTGGGCAAACTGGAAACGGAACAACCGGTGAGGAACGTTGAAATTATTGCGCTGGAGCAGCACGTGGATTACTGGAATAACGGCGGGTGGATAGACCCTTTCTCATCGAGCAGCTTCACCGCACGTCAGTATGAATACGCCGCCAAGTTGGGTAACGGCAACGCCTATACGCCGCAAATGGTTGTGGACGGGCAGGCTGAATTTGTCGGCAGCCGCACCAATCAGGCTAGGAGTGTGATTGAACAAGCAGCGAGCAAACAGAAAACCGCAGTGCTGATGGCGGTCACCGGGCAGGACAGGGCCGAGAAAATTCAGGTGACCGTCGGCTCGATTACAAACTTGTCGAACGGAGACACGGCCGAGGTGTGGATGGCAATTGCGGAGACGGGATTGCATTCGAATGTACGGGGCGGAGAAAATTCCGGAGAAGACCTGCACCACGCAGCGGTAGTGCGCCGGTTGTGGAAGATTGGAACGGCCAAGCCCGCGGGGACCGCGGCGTTTTCGAGCGAGGAACCAGTAAAGATGGATCGCCGGTGGAAGCGTGAGAACACACGCGTCGTCGTCCTGGTACAGGAAAAGAAGAGCAAGAGAATTTTAGGGGCCGGCAGCGTGAGGCTGCGTTCGAACAGTTAGGGTTCATGCAAATCCAAAGGTGAGGGACATGGCGACAGTGGTGAGCGGGGAGTTCGACGTCAAAGTAAATCCGCAGAAGGCAGACAATCCGGAGGCGGAGAGCGCCGGCCTGAGCCGCATGTCGCTGGACAGGCGATTTCACGGCGCGCTGGAGGCCACCAGCAAGGGTGAAATGATCAGCGTGATGGCGGAAGTGCAAGGCTCGGGAGTTTACGGGGCCATTGAACGGGTGACGGGCACGTTGGATGGCCGCAGCGGAAGTTTTGTGCTGCACCACCGCGGTATCATGACGCGCGGTGTGCCGCAGTTGATGGTGACCGTAGCGCCAGATTCGGGCACGGGTGAACTTACAGGTCTCACGGGAGAAATGGCCATTACGATCACGGAGGGCAAACACTTCTACGAGTTTGCGTACAACCTTACCAAGGCGATCTAGCCCCGGCGGCTCAGCCGCCAACTCTGTTTCCGCAGCAGAATATCTCCTATAATCCGCGCAGCGTTTTCAGGACACCCTGTGCTGCACTATCGCCGATGCGGATTCGCATTCCCTGAGAGCCAAGCCTTCACCGATTTGCTCCGTGAAGTTTTGCGCATCCTCGACGACGCGAAGGTGCACCTGCCACCCCTGCATTTCCTGTTCGATGCTGGACCAAATAATCGCGCAGGGGTGCGGATGGCAGAGCGCTTTCCTGAATTGGCTGCCTTTGGGCGCAAAAACATTGATCCAGCCGGGCCGCCTAACTACGGCCCATTTTCCAATCTCGATGGGCGCTGGCAAGGATGCACAGGAATCGAAGCTGAGGCGACGCGGCAATTCGTGCTCCATTTGGTTAGCGGAATTCCGAGCGAGTTTCCGATGTGGATAACCTTAGTGTTGCTGGGGCCTCTTCGTTGGGGAGCGGCGGACGGAACAGATCTCGAGCCCCGAGAAGCCAGCATGCGCCTGGCACCCATCAACAAGGCGCCATTTTCCGGGCTGTCTCCTTCCATGACGTATCTTGTTCCAGGCATCATCCTGCAGCGGGTGAGCATGTATGGGCTGAGAATGTGGACCACCGAGCAGTTGCCGGAGGCGGACGCGCCGTATGCAGCTGATTCGTTGCAAACGCTGTTGAAACGCTTCGGGCCACCGGAAACGAACTCTGTACATAGCGTTCCGGAAAGTCAGGAAGTGCGCGTGGGGCAAGCCGCTTCGGCTGAAGCTGCCAAGGTCCACGCCGAATTCAAAAACCAGATGAAGGATATAGTGGAAACACTGGCGTTGCCTTATCGCGTTCCGGAGCCGCGAGAATTTGGGCAACTCCCGCGCGAACCGTTGGGAAAAATTCGCGCGACGATTGTGGCGACCTTTAAGGGCGACGGTTGGCGCGCGGCCGCGGAAAAGCTGCCCGCGGGAACGCACAAACTTTGGAAACAGACACCGGGTGGACGGAGGATGGAACTGGCTTTCGATACGGGCTCGTGGTCACGGCACGTGGTTTGCGCCATGGCTTTGTTCAGCGAGCGGGGGGCGGCCCGCATTCCGATACCGGCAGATAGCGGGCTACGTTTGCAATACCTGACTCCGAATCCGCACGTTTTCGGCGGCGTGCTAGGGAATATGCGCAGAGTGGTATTGGAACTGGAACGCACGTGGATGGCCGCCATGGAGGCGGCCATCGCAGAAGCCCAGTAGGGTTTGCTCGGACGCGGTCCGCTTGCCTAGGCTTCTAGAGGTCTGCTAATGTCGCTTTGCTTTTAACGGCTTCCAGGGGAGCCACAGCCATGACAGGGGTTTTACAGCGGCTTTTGCCGCGTGAAGAGGGGTTTTACCACCTCTTCGTCAAGCAGGCGGACAACATTTTTGTAGGCGCCAAGGCATTGCTGGAGATGCTTTCTCACTACACCGGCGTGCCCGAGCAGGTGCAAAGCATCAAGGCCATCGAGCACCACGGCGATGACATCACCCACAGCATTCTGACCAAGCTGAACCAGACGTTTATCACTCCGTTTGACCGCGAAGATATCCACGAGTTGTGCAGTCAGTTGGACGACGTGATCGATCTGATTGACGCGGCGGCCAGTCGTTTTGTGCTGTACCGCGTGGACGCCATCCGGTCCGGCACCATCGAACTGGTGAAGGTGCTGGTGTCCACGACCGCGGAAGTTGCCGAAGCCGTGCGCGCGCTGGAGACGCCGGAAAAAGCTCTAAAACATTGCATTGAGATCAACCGCTACGAGAATGAAAGCGACCGGCTGTGCCGCACGCTAATCGCACAGCTTTTTGACGAAGAGCGCGACCCGGTGCAGATCATCAAGTGGAAAGAGATCTTCGAAGTCATCGAGACGGCCGTAGATAAATGTGAAGACGTCGCCAACGTAATCGAAGGCGTGATACTCAAGAGCGCCTAGCCTGCCGATGCTATCCATGGAATTATTCGCCTCCAGCGCAAGTCTGCGTGTTGACCTTCGAGCCTGCTACTATTTGGCAACGAGTGACCGCTGTGGATAGCTTCACCCTGCTGCTTACGGTCATCGGGCTCACCCTGATTTTTGAATTTTCCAATGGCTGGCATGATGCCGCCAATTCCATCGCTACCGTCGTTTCCACGCGAGTATTGACACCGTTTCGCGCGGTGGCGTGGGCGGCTTTCTGGAATTTCGTGGCGGCATTTGTGTTCGGAACGGCGGTGGCGAAAACTATCGGCAAGGGCATGGTGCACATTGAAACGGTGGACCAGAAAGTTCTGCTGGCGGGCTTGTTGGGAGCGATCTCGTGGAATTTGATAACTCTGATTCTCGGGTTGCCGACGAGTTCGTCGCACGCCTTGATGGGCGGGTATGGCGGCGCGGCAGTGGCGAAGTCGGGATTTGGGGCATTGATTTTAAGCGGCTGGACCAGGCCGGTCTTGTTCATTTTTCTGGCGCCCATCATTGGGCTGATCGTAGGCGCCGCGGTTACCATCGTGACCAGCTGGATCGTGCGAAAGCAACGACCGCGTAAGGTAGACAAATGGTTTCGGCGCCTGCAGTTATTTTCGGCGGCCGCCTATAGCCTGGGTCACGGTACCAATGACGCGCAAAAAGGCATGGGCATCATCACTACCGCGTTGGTGGCCGGCGGTGCGCTGAGCACCTACGCCGTGCCCTACTGGGTTATTCTTTGCTGCCACCTGGCGATGGCGGGCGGTACCATGGCGGGAGGTTGGCGCATCATTAAGACCATGGGGCAGCGGATTACCAAGCTGACCCCGTTCGGTGGATTTGCGGCGGAATCGGCGGGCGCACTGACGCTGATAGCCACTGCGCACTTTGGCATCCCGGTGAGCACCACGCACACGATTACCGGCGCGATTGTGGGAGTTGGCGCGACGCGGCGTCTCTCGGCGGTACGCTGGGGCGTTACCCGACGGATTGTTTTTGCATGGATCTTGACGATACCCGGAGCGGCGGTTGTGGGAGCTGCGGTTTTTCACGGTCTGCAACTTTGGATAAGATAGCTTCGGAAGTTAAACATGGCTGAAAGCCAGGCGCCATTTACGAGCGTGGAGGAAGCTGTCGAAGAAATTCGGCAGGGGCGCATGATTGTGCTCGTGGACGATGAGGATCGTGAGAACGAAGGCGATCTGACCATGGCGGCGGAGAAAATTTCTCCGGAAGCTATCAATTTCATGGCCAAGTATGGGCGCGGGCTGATTTGCCTAACGCTGACAGAACAGCGGTGTGATGAGCTGCACCTGCCGCTGATGTCGCCGATCAATACTTCCGTGCACGGCACCGCATTTTGCGAAGCCATTGATGCACGGCTGGGCGTGACTACCGGGATCAGCGCGTCAGACCGGGCGATTACGATTCTTACGGCCATTGATCCGAAAACGAAGCCCCAGGACCTGGCGCGCCCGGGACACATGTTTCCGTTGCGCGCGCGTAACGGCGGCGTGCTGGTGCGCGCGGGACAAACGGAAGCTTCGGTGGATTTGTCGCGCATCGCGGGGCTGAATGCCTCGGGCGTGATTTGCGAAATTATGAATGAAGACGGCACCATGGCGCGCGTGCCGCAACTGATTGAATTTTGCCAGCAGCACAACATCAAGATGCTGACGGTGGCGGACCTGATTCGCTATCGCATGCAGCACGAGCGCTACGTGCGACGGGTTGCGGAAGCGGTGCTGCCTACACGTTACGGCGATTTTCGGATGATTGCATATGCCAGCGACGTGGATCACGATCAGCACATTGCGCTGGTGCGTGGCGAACTTGATGGTGCAGAGCCGGCGCTGGTGCGCGTACATTCTCACTGCCTGACCGGCGATGTTTTTGGTTCCACGGCGTGCGATTGCTCGGAGCTGGTGGCGCGTTCGCTGGCGGCCATCGCCAAGGAAGATCGCGGCGTGTTTTTGTACCTGCATCACACGGGGCGAGGATTCTCGGTGGAAACTCCTGAGGAGCCGGGGGCGTTGCCGCAGATACATTTTCATTCGCGCGGGCAACTGGATCGCGAGCCGGCGCGCATGCGCATGGTGCAGCATGAAAGCGGTATCGGGGCGCAGATTTTAATCGATCTGGGATTGAAAGATATTCGCGTACTGACGAACCACCCGAAAAAAGTTGTGGCGCTCGAAGGCTACGGGATCCGTATTGCTGACCAGGTGCCACTGAGGGTAGAGTCCCCCAAAGACGAACGCCGCCCGACACACCAGACGCTGTAATTACACTTCCCTGCTTTGCCAGTTCCCTGAAAATATCGAGGTTCTTCGGCTTCGGCTTGCGGTGGAGCGCAAGCGGAGTGCTGAAGTTTGTGTTTTCGGCCAAGCAGCGGACTTCGTTGGTAGACGGGCCTTGGGCTTCAGGCGGCCCGAACAACTGGCGGGTTTGGCCGCATTTGCCGCCGCTGGCCGGGTCGCGGTCAGATATTTACGCATTTTTTCCAATGGCTTCGGGCCGATACCTCGGATGGCCATCGAATCGTTCAAGCTTTTGAATGCGGGCAGCTGAGCAAAGTGCTCCCCACGCAAGACCGGCGTGGGGGGCACCCGGTCTCGAGCTGGTGGCAATTGGTGGGTTCCCCGCGGCACCGATAGGCTTACTGCTGCAGCGTTCCTTGGGCGTCGTAGATTTCAAGGTCGCCAAAGAGGCTGGCTTGGGATTCGATCTGCGCGCGGTCGCCGACGACGACGATCTGCATGTTGGCGGAGTCGAAGTACTGGCGGGCGGTGTGGAGCAAATCCTCGGGAGTGAGGGCGCGAACTTTTTGCCGATAGGTCTCCAGGTAATCGTCGGGCAGCTCATTCAGAGCGACGGTGGCGAGCTGACTCAGCAGCCCTTCCTGCGTGGCCAGGCCCATGGAGAAGACGCCGCTGAGGTAGTTTTGCGCATCGGCCAATTCGGCCACAGGAACCGGCAACGAACGCAGCTTGTCCATTTCGTAAAACATTTCGGTAAGGGAAGCAGCCACGACTTCGTTGCGCACCGCGGCGGACACGGAAAAATATCCATACTGACGCAACGGATGCACCCCACTACGCGGGCTGTAGGTATAACCCTTGTCCTCGCGGATATTCATGACCAGGCGCGAATTGAATGCGCCGCCGTAGAGGCTGTTGGTGAGACCCAGCTTCACCCAGTCGGGGTGCTGGCGGGTAATGGCCGGACACCCGGCGACGATTTGCGTCTGCACGGCGCCGGGAACATGCACGAGATAAACCCGGCGGCCGTGGGGATGGGGGGGAGCAGGCGCGGTTTTTGCCTGGGGCTTCTTCCCTGTCCACGCGCCAAAAACTTTCTCGGCGGATTTCAACATGGCTTGCGAGTCGAAATCGCCAACCATGAGTAACAGCGCATTTTCCGGTGTGTAGAAATCGTGATACACACTGATCAAGTTTTCGCGCGTGTAGGCGGCGACTTGAGCTTCGGATGCGGAAACCTGGCCATAAGGATGAGCGCCGAACAAAACTTTGCGAAGGCGTTCGCCGGCTAGAAACCCAGGTGAAGTCCGCTCCAGCTTTATCTCTTCCAATTTCTGGCGGCGCTCGCGTTCAAATTCCGCAGCAGAAAAACTAGCGTCGCGCGCCAACTCGTTGACCATACCGAGGAGCTGCTCAGCAAATTCAGAAAGGCCGGCGAAAGCGATGGCGCTGGTGTCCTGGCCCGCGCTCGAAGATAAATCCGCGCCGATGCGCCGCAAGTCTTCTTCGATCTGACGGCTAGTGCGGTTGGAGGTGCTGGTACGCAGCACGGTGGCGGTCATGTCCGCGAGTAGGGGACCGCGGTCGAGAGCGGCGGCGTTGCCGGAGCGAAAGAAAAGTTCACCGTGAAACTTGGGAATGGAGTGGGCCTCCGCGAGAACGACTTCGAGTCCGTTGGAGAGACGGGCTTTGGTTTGCTTCGGCCAAGTAACGGCGCGTTCGGCGGAAAGTTCTGGAACACCGACGGCAAGTTTTTCTTCCGTGGCAGCGGGGCGGGTGGTCATCAGGCAGCTTCCTTGGAGGCCACGTTCGTGGGCGTACGGAATACGACGGCCCGCTGATCGTTGCGCAGATATTTTTTTGCGGCGGCCAGGACTTCTTCGCGAGTCACGGCGAGGAAGCCGTCGAGAATGGTATTCACCAGTTGCGGCTGCCCGTCGAACAGGGTGAAACAGGCGAGCAGATGCATCAGGCCATAGCGCGGCATGTAGCCGCCGCGGCCGCCTTCGAGAGTGGAGTAATAGTCGGAGCGCCACTTCACTTTCAATTGCTGCAGCTCGTCTTCGCTGATTCCGTTCTGGCGAATTTCGGCAATGACTTCGTCGAAAGCGGCGAGAGCGACGTCACTGGAAAATTCCGGCTTGTGCATGATGCGCGTGACCATTTGCGTGGGGCCGTTGTAGCCGAAGATGTCATCAATGCCGCCATCCGCTTCCACGGCGATTTGTTTTTCCAGAACCAGTTCGCGATGGAGACGTCCGGCACGACCACCGTGCAGCGCCATGTCGAGCATGGTCATGGCGCACCAATCGCGGGTGCGGCGTGGCGGCACCGGATAGCCAATGGCCATGGCCGGGAGCGTGCCAAATTTTTCTTCCACCTTGCCGCGGCGTTCTTCTTTTTGTTGCGGCTCAGCAGGATCGGCGAACGGTGGTGGCGGACCCGCCGGAATGTCAGCGAAATATTTCTTGGCTAGGGCAATTCCTTCACCGGGCTTCACGTCGCCGAGGATGAGTAGCACGGCGTTGTTGGGAACGTAGTAGGTTTTGAAAAAAGATTGCACGTCAACCAGGCTAGCAGCGTCCAGATCGGCAAAGTCGCCGTAAAAATTGTGCGAATTCGCCCAGTTGCGGAAAGCTACGGGAGGGAGGTCCAGCCACGGAAAGCCGCCATAAGGCTGGTTCATAACGTTGACGCGTACTTCTTCTTTCACAACGTCGCGCTGGTTGCGCAAATTCTCGTCGTCCACTTTGAGAGCCCGCATGCGGTCGGCCTCGAGCCACAGCACGCGTTCGAGTGCGTTGGAAGGCACAGCTTCGTAATAGTTGGTGACATCGTAGTGCGTCGAACCGTTCAGTACGCCACCGCTCGAATTGATGAGCTTGATGTGCTGCATCTTGGGGGCATTGGCGGAACCTTGAAACATCATGTGTTCGAACAGATGCGCGAACCCGCTGCGACCCTGGGGCTCGAGGCGGAATCCGATTTTGTAGTAGACGCCAACGGTGACCACCGGCGCAGCGGAATCGGGCGCGATGACTACTTTCAAGCCGTTCGGAAGTGTAGTGTTTTCGATGACAATTTGTGGCTGCTTCAAACTTTTCCTCCTGCAAACGTGGCTCTGCTGATTTCTTTCTTGGAAACTCCCGACCATTCGGCGCGTATGCCGCGAGGTTGGGGGGCCAGTACCCGCGTGGCCAGCTCGTTCAATGCCACATAGGCGTTCAAGAATTCGCGCGGCAGAGTACGCATCGCGGCGACATGCATGGCGATCACCTTAGAATCTCCTCGAGCCAAGGGACCCGTCCAGGCGGCCGTGGGTCCGAGTCGCTCAAAATTGTCAAGCACCTGGCGAGTGAGCTGCAAAAGCATGCGGACTGCTTCACCGCGTTTCATCCCCGCCAACATCAGCAACTGCACGGATGTTTCTTCGGTAGCCAAGACATGGCCGGCGGCAAAGGCGGCGGCAGCGTGATACAGAGGTTTGCGGGGTGCTGCAATCTGGACCGGCAAGCCACCCAGTGCGCGAACCATCTGGCGCGCGCAACGTAAGGCCGATGGGTCGCCTTCAATCGCAAACATTTTGCCGTCGAGCGATGGCACGGTGACGCCGCTGAACGATTGCAAGGGATGCATGGAACCGGTGGCCGCTCGGAGATCCTGCAACGGCTTTAGAACGGCAGCGCTCAACGCGCCGCTGGTGTGCATCACTATTTTTCCGCGAAACTCTTCCGCGCCGAGGCGCGCCAATGCGCGTGTAACACCGGCAATCTCGTCATCAGGCGTGCTGATCAGGATGACACGCGAGGCCAAGACGTCAAATGTGAGCTTGGCGAAAGCTTTTCCTGCGCCGATAAATCGAACCGCTTTGCGCGCCGAGGCCTCATTGCGCGTGACCACCGCGCCAATCTTCCAGCCCAACTCGTGCAAACGTCTGCCGAGAGCGCGGCCAACGCGGCCCGCACCGATGATAGCCAGGGCACCTCGCATGTCATGCTAGGATAACCCGAGGGCCGCTTCCGGCACCAATCCATGCATGTATTTGCGCTTATAGTTTCTGCAGGCGTGGCGTTTTTCTGGATTTTCGTAAGTCTGCGGGCCGCCTACGGCTCCCTAAACCTACCCGGGCTTAAGGATTTCGACACTACTCCGGAGCAGATTACGCCGCGAATTTCGCTATTATTTGCCGCACGAGATGAAGAAGAGAAACTGCCCGCCGCGCTGGCCACGCTTGCCGAATTGGATTATCCCGAACTGGAAATTATCGGCGTGGATGACCGGTCCCAGGACGCTACGGGCAGGATCATGGATGCGTTTGCGGCAACACATCCGCGGTTTCGGGTTATACACGTTGGCGAACTTCCGCCCGGCTGGCTCGGCAAGCCTCACGCGCTACAAGAAGCGTATGAAGCATCGAGCGGCGAGTGGCTGTTGTTCACGGATGCGGACGTGCGATTCAGATCCGATGTTACGCGGCGTGCCATGGCTTTAGTGCTGCAGCAAAATCTGGATCACCTGTCGCTGTACGGTGATGTGGAGATGGTGGGTTTCTGGGAAACGGTGCTGCTCACTTTTTTTGGCATGGCCTTCCTCATGGCTACGAACCCCAGGGGAGTCGTCAATCCTAAATCGAAAACTTACGTGGGTGTGGGAGCTTTTCAGATGCTGAAGCGCTCGGCGTACGAGGCCAGCGGCACGCACCAGCGCCTGGCGATGGAAGTGGTGGACGACATGAGACTGGGAAAAATTGTGAAGCAGGCCGGGTTTCGCTCGGGAGTCGCCATGGCACAAGATTTTGTGGTGGTGCGCTGGCAAAGTGGCGTGCGCAATTTGATCCATGGCGTGACCAAGAATTTTTTTGCGGCCGCGGGGTTCAGCGTGCCGAGAGTGCTAGTGGCGATTGTCGGGCTGCTGCTGACGAATTTCGTGCCCTTCGCCGGAGTGGCGTTTGGCCACGGCTGGGTCAGGATTTTGTCGGCCGTCGCTGCAGTGATGGCCCTGGGCATGCATGCGGGAGTGGATCTAGTGCAACGAACTTCTCCTCTCTATTGCTTCACGTTGCCGATCGGGGCGATGTTCTTCAGCTACATGCTGCTGCGCTCGACAGTGGTGACGTTGAAACAGGGCGGGATTATCTGGCGCGATACGTTTTATCCCTTGGACGCTCTGAAACGTGGAGCGGTGTGAGTTGCCAGCGGAGAATTTTGCTGTCAGGCGGCTAACCGTTTTGTTCCGCTGGCGCGGGCGATTCAATGTTTACCAGCGCGGCCAGGTCTTTTTGCTTGAGACTGCGGATGCGATCACGCAACTGCGCGGCTTTCTCAAACTCAAACTTCTTGGCGGCTTCGCGCATCTGGATTTCCAGTTGCTTCAACATTTCATTGAGCTGATCGCCGGTTTTGATGTTGGCAGTGGCGGCGTCAAGCACGACGTCATCGAGCGGAATGGGAACATAATCGGCCTCGACGATGCGGGCGAGGTCCATGTCCACGGATTTGATAATGGACATGGGCGTGATGTTGTTTTCCATGTTGTAGGCGACCTGTTTCTCACGGCGGCGATTGGTTTCGCTGATGGCCTGCTCCATGGAACCAGTACGGCGGTCGGCGTAGAGAATGGCGCGGCCTGCGATGTGCCGCGCGCAGCGGCCGATGGTTTGAATCAGCGAGGTGGCGCTGCGGAGATAGCCTTCCTTGTCCGCGTCCAGAATGGCAACCAGAGAAACTTCCGGCAGATCCAAGCCTTCGCGAAGCAGGTTGATGCCGATCAGCACGTCGAACTCACCGCGACGCAAATCGCGCAGGATGCGGATGCGATCGAGAGTTTCGATTTCCGCGTGCAGGTAGCGGCAGCGCACCCCGATTTCTGCAAAGTACTCGGATAGGTCTTCGGCCATGCGCTTGGTCAGAGTGGTGACTAGGACGCGTTCGTTGCGCTCGGCGCGGACGCGAATTTCTTCGAGGAGATCGTCCACCTGGCCCTTTACCGGGCGAACTTCGATCTGCGGATCAACCAAGCCGGTGGGACGAATAACCTGTTCGACCACTACGCCGCCGGATTTTGTGAGTTCGTAAGGGCCCGGCGTGGCGGAAACGTAGACGACCTGATTGAGGCGATGCTCGAATTCTTCGAAGGTTAGCGGGCGGTTGTCCAGTGCACTCGGCATGCGAAAACCGTAGTCCACCAGCGTTTGCTTGCGCGCGCGGTCGCCGTTGAACATGCCGCGGACCTGGCTGACGGTCTGGTGCGACTCGTCGATGAACATCAAAAAATCCTGCGGTACGTAGTCGAGCAATGTAGGAGGAGCTTCACCGGGCAAGCGCCCGCTCAGGTGACGAGAATAATTCTCGATGCCATGGCAATAGCCCACCGTGCGCATCATTTCGATGTCGAAGAGGGTGCGCTGGGTGACGCGCTGGGCTTCCACAAATTTTCCCTGCTTCTCCAGTTCCTTTTTCCACCATTCGAGCTCGGCGTAGATGCTTTGGATGGCGCGCTCTTTTTGATCCTGCGGCACGACGTAGTGCGACTTGGGATAGATGGAGACGCGAGATAAATTTTCGTGGCCGGTGCGGACTTCTCCGGTGAGCGGATCAATCTGGCGCAGCGCTTCGATCTGCTGGCCCCACATTTCGATGCGATAGCCCTGGTCCTGATAAGGAGGGTAGATTTCGATCGTGTCGCCGCGGACGCGAAAAGTGCCTCGGCGCAGGTCCTCGGACCGCTGGTATTGGATGTCCACGAAGCGATGCAGCATGGCTTCACGAGAAATCTGCTGCCCTTTTTCGAGCATGACGATCTGGCCGTAATAGGCTTCCGGCGAACCGATGCCGTAAATGCAAGAGACGGAAGCGACGACGATGACGTCGGTGCGTTCGAACAGCGAGCGCGTGGCGCTCATGCGCAGCTTGTCGAGTTCGTCGTTGATGGTCGCTTCTTTGTCTATGTAGATGTCTGCGGACGGCACGTAGGCTTCGGGCTGGTAAAAGTCGTAGTAGCTGACAAAATATTCGACAGCGTTTTCGGGAAAGAAGCTTTTGAACTCGTGATAAAGCTGGGCCGCCAAGGTTTTATTGTGGGCCAGAACCAGCGCTGGACGGTTGGCGGCTGCGATGAGCTTGGCCATGGTGAAGGTCTTGCCGGATCCGGTGACGCCGAGGAGGACCTGTTCCTTGTCGCCGGCTTCCAGGCCGCGAAACAACTGCTCAATGGCCTCGGGCTGATCGCCCCGGGGCTGGTAGTTGCTGTGCAGCTTGAACTTCATGGAGTCCTTCGAGTTTTCGAATCGAGACATGTGGGTGTCCCCAGCGCGCGCCGCTGATTTTTACGGGCAGCGCCGAATCTTTGATTATACGCCAGCGCGGAAATGATTTCAGTGAGGCATCAGGGCTGGGGCGGCGGAGTGACGACAAGAGACGGAGAGGTCAGCAGTAAGACTTCGGAGTGGCTGGCGGCGGCGACGTTGTAGTGAACCTGGTTGGTGCCGTCGCTTTTGGCGATGACTACGTCCATGAACTGCTTGGCGTCCTCGGTGACACGCATAACCAGGCCGGTTCGGGAGGCGATATAGGAGATGGTTTCGTTCGAACCAGTGGCGTTACCGGTCGTGTGCAGCGCGTGAAGCTTGAAATCCGGCGGCGTGGTGTCTTTTGGCGAGGATTTCTGTTTTAGCAGGGCCTTAGTCAGAATGACGGCGCAGGATTCACGCTGAGATTTTTGCTCGGCGACCGTGTTTGTATCCTCCATGGGCGTCGGGGCGCATGGCTCATCCCTGACATAGGTGAAAGTTTTCTCCCATTGCAGCTTGTCGATAGGCGACTGGGCTTGCTCGAGCTCAGTGGATTTCCAGGTCTGGCCACGCTTCACACCGTCCTTGGGAAATACCGCGGCGATCGCGAACTGGCGGAGCCATTGCTGCCAGGCTTCCCGCTGCTCGGGAAAAATCGCAGCAAGCCCGGTGACGGAGTCGGCGTGACCGTCGGGAAGAATGGTGAATTCCACAAATTTGGAATCCTCGGGAGGCGACGGCTGTGGAACTTCACGGGCAGGGACGGAGTTCCCGGAGGCTACGGAATTTACGCCTTGGAAGTACGAACGGGCATGGATGGTGGCGCGGTCGCCCTGCGGATGCACGTCCAGTACTTCGAGATGCAAAATCCATTGCGCGTCGGTGCGGGCGTCCTGGGGGCCCGATGGGGAGACCACGCGACTTTCCGTTTTTACATTTTTCTGGATGCGATACTGCACCAAGTAGCTCAGTTTATCTCCCGCATGAAGTTGCGGAAACAGCGAGGCGCGGCCCGGCGCCGCAGGGGCGGGAGCCAGAGAGCCGATAGCGAGGTGGGCCGCCAAGATGACTATCAATGGAACAAGTCGCGGGACGAGGTCTTTTGCCATTGGCTTCTTACTGGCGTCCAATCACTTCCATGGGCCGTGGAAATGGCGGTCGAAGAAATCGCTGGTGGCGTGGTAGGTGGCCAGCCAGTCACGATGCAGAAGAAAATCGTGCACTTCGTCGGGAAAGACGAGTTGTTCGATTTCCACGTTTTTCGCGCGCAGGCGCGCGACCAAGTCCACCGTTTGAGTGAAAAATACGTTGCGGTCATCGTCGCCGTGAATGAATAACACCGGCGAGCGCCAAGTATCCACGGCGGTGACGGGCGAAGAAGTGTGGGCGAGTTTGGTTAGATCGGCGGAAATGTTCTTTCCGTCCCAATTGTCAGTCGGCCAATCGTGGACACCGTGCAGATCGACGCCGGCTGCAAATAGATCAGAATTACGGCCCAAACCTAGCGCGGTGAGATAACCGCCATAGCTGCCGCCCCACAGACCAATGTGTTGGGGATCCACCTCGCTCCGAGCGGCCAGATATTTCCCTGCGGCGACAAGATCCTGATATTCGGTGGCCCCCCGTCCGGCACGGCCGGGAGCCGCGTAGAAAGAGCGCCCATAGCCAATGCCGCTGCGGTAGTTGAGGGCCAGTACGACGTAACCACGGCTGGCGAGATACTGATTCATCGCGTAGGCATTCGAGTAGTAGTACATGTAGTGCCAGCCGAGCAGCATCTGGCGCATGGGTCCGCCGTGTAGAAAAATTAAGGCGGGGCGCTTTTCCTCGGATTTCAGATTGGGTGGCAGAAATAATTGCGCGTGAAGCTCGAGTCCATCAGCGGCGTGAAAAATTGCCTGTTGCGGAGCGACGAGACGCTCGGCGGGAAAATCTTTAGGCCACGCGCTGGAGTCCAACAATCTTGGATCGGAGCCGGCGGCCAGGCTCAAAGTGAATAGGCGAGCGGGATGTCTGACGTCGGAGCCGAAGTAAGCGATGGTCTGGCCATCGCCAAGTATGGTGGGACTCCACTCGATACTTGCGCCAGCGGTCAGGCGAACCGGTTCCTTGCCGCCAGAAGTACTTACGCTGAAAAGGTGGCGACGATCGATGTCTTCTTTAGTCGGTCCGCAATTCGAATTGCCAACAACGGTTCGCTTATCGGGCGCGAGACTCCAGTTTTCAACTTCGCAATTGCCGGGAGTAAGCAGAGTGAAATTTTTCCCGTCCGAGGAGAGCGAATAAAGATGTTGCCAACCGTCTTTGTCGCTGGCGACCAAGAGACGACCATCAGCCGCCCAATTGAGTACACCGCCGCCAGTACCTTCCGCCATTTCCGGGAAGGAGTCCGACCTATCGCTTCCACTACGCCAGATTTCGCGGGCGGACGCTGTGGAGGCATCTGCGATCCAGATCGCCCAGGGTTCCGAACGGTCCGGGGCAATAAAGAAACCTTCCGGAGTATCGCGCTGGTTCGCGGGGCGACGAAGGAAGGCGATCTGCTTGCCGTCCGGCGACCAGCGGGGAGTCTGATCGGTATCCACGGAGGGAGATAGAAATTTTATCGATTTATCAGTGAAATCGTAAATGCCAATGAAGGCATGATCGGTTCGCGAGGACACGAACGCCAATTTTTTTCCGTCGGGAGACCATTGGGGATCGCCGCTGTGCCCGCGCACGACAATTTGCTGCGGTTTCTCTGAAGCGTCGAGTTTGGCGAGCCACAGTTCGTTGTTTTTTGTGTAGGCCACGAAGCCCTGCGGGGAGATTTCAGGCGATTGTCCGGCATCCAATTTTTTAGGCTCGCCGCCAGTCCAGGTGATGGACCAGACAGACTGTTCGATGCCGGCGGGATCGCTAGTGGGGTTTGGGGATTGGCCGGCGCTATTTTTGCCTTCACCGCGCACGAAAACCAGAGTGTTGCCATCGGAAGAAAATTGCAGCTCGGAAAGCGCTTGTCCATCGTCCACGTCGTAGCTGGTCAGTTTGCGAGCTGTGAAAGAGGGAGCTTCCGCGACCCAGATATTTCTGTGGCCCTGCAGATTGAAGGTCCACGCGAGGTGGCGCCCAGACCTGGAAGCCGTGAGATTCTCAGGAAACGGAGCACTCATGATTTGCTCAACGGTAAGAGCGTTTTGCGCAGAACTCCAGGGCGCGAAAAAAAAGGCCACGACAAAAATCGACAAAATAAAGCGGTGCATCAGATCGCTCCGGGCAGCTCGGGATTTATGACCACACACATTACCCTATTCCGCGGAATAGATTGCGCGGTTTCTGGAAGCACAGCGTCTCAATCCGCGGGTTGTCGCGGGGTGCTTTTTTCTCTCGAGAGGCGCGGCCCGTCGAGCGGTCCAACAATTTTCAAAATATGGCCTGACGCCACGGCGCTGCGAACCGTGCGCCGGCCGGCGCCCGATTCGACAGAAAGGTTGGCATCGCGCGCGAAGGTGATGGTGCCGTTCACTAAAGTGCTCTGCGCGCCGCCATCGAGCCGCACGTCTTCCAGAATCACGCTGCGGTCCAACACCGTGAAATCGCCATCGCCAGAGGCCCACCGTGAAATTCCGGGGTGAGCTTCGCCATCGGCTATGCTGGCATTCAAATCCCAGCCGCGGAACTCAAGATTGGTCAGATGAACCTGACCGGTGGCGGTTAATTTTTGCAAAAGTTCATCACGGCCGACTCCCCCGGTTTTCAAACGAAGGATCCCGGACGCGAATCCAGCGAGGCGATCGGAGATGGCTGGAGCAATAGGAAGCTGCGACACGTTTACGCCTTCCAGTTCCGCACGCAGATCATAAACGGGGCGGGGCAAAAATCTGGCGAGCATGGTGGCATGAACATTTCCGCCGGCCCATTGCGCGCGCCCATCAGAAATCTGCAGTCGCAAATCCTGAAGATTGCCGCGGAGGTGCAATTGCCTCAAGGAAAGTTTCTCGATGGTGAATTCGTCTACGACAACTTCACCGGATACGTTCAAGCGCCGAACCAATTCGCTGGCGGGTCCGGTTTGCGCGGCGGCGACGCCCAACAGCGAAGGCAGCAATCGTCGCAACCAGCCGGGCCGCGCGCGCGGGCCCACCCAACGGTCGAGTTCCGTGGCATCCAAGTGGTCAGCGTGCAGTTGAACATTCCACTTGGCCGCTTCATCGAACGGGATGTCCAATGTGTCTTCCATGATTTCGCCGGACCAACTGGCACCGAAACCCTGGGCCTGGACGATCTGGGCGGTGCGCTTACCATTGCGCCACTCGAGGCGCGCATGCTGCAACTGCAACGGTTGATTCAAGCCTGCGGCCGCCAGTTGCGCATCGTTCACTTCCGCCGCACCACTCCACATGCTGTGGGATGCCATGGACCAATCGCGGCGCAGGTCTGCGCGCGCAGGGCCAGTCAGGTCCCAGCCATGATTCAAAGTGCTTCCGAAAGCGGAAGCGAGTTTTAGGAAGCTGGCGGCATTCTCAACGTGACCGTGGACGCCGAAGTGGCCGGCGCGTGTGGAAAAATCATGCACGAACGCTAGACTGGCTTCGCCAAAGTTTTCATTGGGCGCGCGCCTTCGGGCGGATTTGGTCGTGTCAGCCGGCGGGCGGGCGGCGGGGAGTGCTGTCATAGATATTTGAATGGGCTCAGCGGCCAGGCGTTCTCGATCCAGGAAGGCATGAACAGGGCCGATTTTCAAAATGTTGTCGAGGCCGTTCACGTTGACCGTACCACCGAGCGTGGCAAGGTCCACTATCTGCAACTTGACCGGCCAACCCTGAAGGGCGATTGCCCCGTTGAAGAATTCGTCCACGGTGATGCCGTCGGCAATGCCGGGGCGAAAGGCCCGGTACCACGCGAGCACATCTGTCGCTTGCAGGGCGACCTTGTCAAATCTTACCTGCATCGCTGGAGCAGCAGTGCCGTTGAATTGCGCGGTGCCATGCAAGTTCGACGATGGCGTTTCTATCAAAACAGATTCTGCGGTGAGCTTTCCCAGCGGAAGGTTGACGCGACCTCGTACGCGCGCGCTCAGATCGGGATTATCCGGACGCTCGGTGAGGTCCCAGCGATGAATCTGGTTAGCAGAGGCTCTTAGGGAGAATGACCAGTCCCCAGCCGCGTAAGGCGCCTCCGCAGGCCTTGCGGTTGTATCGCCGGTTTCCGCAGCACTGACAGGGCCGCCACTCCTGGCGATGGCTTCCAGCGCGAAAGTACCGCGTACTCCGTAGTCGCGGCCGCGCAGCAGGCGGAACAAATCCGCGAGCGAAACTTTCTCCCAGCGCACCGTGAGCGAGGCCGGCTGCAACCGAGCGGAAGTGCCGGCAATGTCTCCGCGGACAAGCACGGTTCCTGTAGACTGCAGCGCCACGCCGCTGCGCCAAGGTTGCGCCTCCAGTTGCAGCTGCCAGCGCCCCGGAGAGACTTGAGCCACGGTGCCGGTGACGGCGGAAAGCGCAAATGGCTGCTTGACGTCGCCGCTCTTAAAATTGATGCGGCCTTCATCAAATTCAATTTTTTCGAGGCGGTTGGCGATGGCCGCGGGGCGACGCGGGCCGTAGATTTCCAATCGGGGTTCGGAGTTGCTTTGTGGGGGAGGAAGCCAATCCTCCAGGTTCCAGCGACCCTCGCGGCTTCTGACCAGCGTAAGGCTTGGTCGTCCCAGGGATAGTGTGCCGAATTCAAACCGCCCGCGGAGAAAACCAGACCAGCGCAAGCCGGCGGTGAGATGTTCGGCACGTAAGAAATATTCGTAACCGAATGCGGGGTCTTCGCCAACGGTGACGCCGGTAGCGTAGATGCGCGGGCTGGGGAGAAATTCCAGATTGAAATGTTTGACCTGTACCGGACGGCCAAAAGCACTTTCCAAGCGTGCGCCAAGATAATTGTGAACGCGGCGGGTGCGCACCGCGAGCGACAGGCAGACCTGCGCGGCGACCAACAGAATGGCGACAGAAACGCCGAGCTTCCAGGAATTGCGCAAGCTACTCATCCCGTTCGAAAGTTTCGCAGACTGGACCACAAATGGATAGGGGCTGAGGATTTTGCTGCACGGAGAAAACTAGCGCCGCTAAGGCGCAGACGCTCAATGCACGGTGTGAAACATTCTGTTCCAGCGGGTGCGTGCCGGAAGATGTATGAGCGTATCGAAGATTCCGGCGAGCCGCTGCCAGAACGTGGTGTCTCCCGCATAAGTAGTATCCACAGACCAATAAATCAGAAAGGGGTGGCCCATGATCGCGTCGCGATCTACGAAGCCCCAGTAGCGGCTGTCCTGGCTGTGATCGCGATTGTCGCCCATAGCGAAATACTTTCCGGGTGGGACCACCATCTCGTCATCCTGCACATATTTGCGCAGCTCCGGCCGCCACTCATTAATCACGTTGAGCGGAATCATCTGGTCGCGCAAAGGCGGAAAGGAATAATTAAAAGGGTCGTAAGGGACGGCAGGATCATGCACCACATATGGCTCATCGAGCGCCTGCCCATTGATGTACACCTGCTGGTCCACAAGTTTTAAATGATCGCCGGGCATGCCGATGACCCGCTTTACGTAGTGGGGATGATCAAGGAAGGGATACTTGAAAACAATGATGTCCCCGCGCTTTATGGCCCGATAAGGCAGGATTTTCTCGTACCAGGCGCCGTGTCCGCCGAAGATAAATTTGTTAACCAGCAGATGGTCGCCGATGAGAAGCGTGGTCTCCATCGACGCGGACGGAATCTTGAAGGCCTGCACCACGAAGCTAGTGCCGAAAAGCGCCAGAATCACGGTGACCAGCAGAGATTCCAGATATTCGGAGAAAGTTGTCCGGTCGTGATAAACGGCAGTGCGGGTCTGGCGGAGGGCGTGAACTTGCGGAGAATCGCTGGCGGCTGGCACGCTATCGACTTCTATCTCCGTGCCATCAGACATGTATTTCGAGCCTCCCAGGGAATTGCTGAGCTATCACTGTTTCAGGAAGCGCGTCTGTTGCGCAAGTTCCAAAAGCGCGAGGGCCTTGCGAGCCGCGCGTTGCTCGGCCTCTTTTTTGGTGTTGCCTTCAGCGCCGGCCACCCGGGCTCCATCGATCCACACTTCAATTTCGAAAGTTTTCTGATGATCCGGGCCGGACTCGGCCGCCACCCGGTATTCGGCGGGCACTTGTCCGCGTGATTGGAGGAGCTCCTGAAGGGCGGATTTGCGATCCGAGGCGTCCATGTTTTCCGAGCCCTGCTCGAAGGCCTGCTCGAACAGCGTCCTGTGAACCACTCCCCGGGCGGCAGCAAGTCCGGCATCGAGAAACACGGCAGCGAGGATGGCTTCGAACGCGTCGGCCAGAAGCGTCTGCTTTTCGCGGCCACCGGTTTTTTCTTCACCGCGGCCGAGGCGCAAGTGGTTGCCAAGGTGTAATCGTCGCGCGGCGGCTTCGAGCGAGTGAGCGTTCACCAGGCGGGCACGGCTTTTCGAAAGCTGGCCTTCGGTCCAATCGGGAAAAGCACTCAACAGGTATTCGCTGGTGAGCAATTCCAGGACGGCATCGCCCAGGAATTCCAAACGCTCATTGTTCACGGTAGAACGGAAGACCGAAGACTCAGCGTGAATGGCACGTATTTCAGGCACAGCTGAACTGTGCGTGAGGGCGTCCTGCAACAATTCGGGCCGAGAAAACTTGTGGCCCAAACGCTGCTCAAGCAGTGTGTCGTCCGCCGGAGTCATCGCTCTATAAATCGCCTCCGGCGTGTCCCCGAGGAGGACATGCGGTGTTTACTTTGGTGCGCTGAGTTGAGTACTGGCAAGTTTTTTTGCTTCTTCAGCGCCTTTCTTACAGGTTTCCTGCATGGTGCCGGCGATTGCGGCGCATTTATTGTAGGCAGCGGCGGAATCGTCAAAGTGGGAAGCTTTGGCGTTGGCCATTCCCAACAGGTAGAAATTCACCGGATCGGGAGTGGGATCCAGTGTGACAGATTGATTGAGCTCGGGAATGGCTTCTGAGAATTGGCCACGCCGGATATACACCAATCCCAAGCCGCTGTGGGCCATTGCCAGCGTCTGTTTCTTCACCGCCGAAAAATTCTCGTCGGTGACGGTGGCGGGCTTCGGCAACGTGGGAGTCAACTCGATTGCTTTTTTGGAATATTGCTCGGCCTTGGCCAATTGCTTGTCGGGATTGGGAGTTTTTGAATTCATGGCGCGCGGCAAGGTTTGCGCGACAACGGCCATGACCTGCACGTCATTGGGATTGAGCGCTATCTCTTTGTCCGCAACCTCTTCCATCTTGTCCACCTGATTATTCTGCAGATAGGACATCGTCAGAACGGGGTATATGGACTGGCGGTAGCGGCTGTTGGGATACTTTTGCAGCAAGGCTTCGCCCGCCTGGATACGCTTGGGAGTCTCGGTGGGCGGAACGTCCGTGAAGGCCTTGTAAGCCGCGTCTTCCTCCGGATTCGCGGCCGGGGCGTTGGGATCGTCGAGGGTCAGGGTGTTGCTTGCAGGCGCTTTTGATTTGTCTTGCGCGGCGGGCGGCGGTGGGTTCTGAGTATTGGACGCGGGACTTTGTGCTACCGCTCCTGCGGTCAATATCAGCGAAGCGGCAGCCAGCGCGCCCGTTGTGATTAGTAAATTCCACTTAGCGATCATGTGTATATCTCCTGTTTTTTTTTCACCACACATGTGCGGGCTCACATGACGTGGTGGGGTTGTTGGAATAATATTCGAGCCGGTGTCTCATGGCCGCTCGACGACTTTTTCCCGAGCCGTGTCGGCCAAACCTTTTTGTGCCGCCTGACGAGCCTGTTCCGGACCGCCGGGAACCGTTAAGGCTGCTTGATATTCCGCTTGGGCTTCCCGCGCTTGTCCTTCGCCATCATAAATGCGGGCCAGGTAAATATGCGACCAGGTCAAAACCATGGGGTCGGAAGTTGCCGCGTGTTCACCCGTGGTTAGACGTCCAAAAACTTGTTTCGCGCGAGGGCCGTCGTGATCCAGCAAGGCGACCAGGCCGAGGCCATACCAGGCGCGAGGTTGATCGGGATATTTGGCGACGACTTTTTGAAACGAGGCTTCGGCAGCGCGCGCATTTTTCTCGGCAATGCGGCGTTCTCCTTCGGTCAGCGCGGCAATGGCCTCAGCGTCATTCGGGACGGTGCCGGGCAGCCCGGCTACGGCGCGACGGCGCGCTACTTCTTCGGTGGCCAGATCGCCGGATTTTTGCTGGCGATCAGCGGCGGCGAATTGCAGAGTGCCTGCACGTTTGAGTTCGGCACTGACGTCCACGGAGCGCACCAGATCTGGAAAGAACAAATCCATAGCGGGCTCGGAGCCTTCAAACTTTGGCAGGGCCGCAAACAGCGGGCGCACCAGAATGAAACCGTCGGCATCGTTGCGTTCCAGGGCCGCGTCGCGTTCCCCGGGAGACATTCTCTTGAGTTTCAGTTCCACCGCGCGGACAGTGCATTCCGCAAAGTAGGAAGGGAAATCGTCCTTCAGGTCGGGAGGCAGCCGGGGAGCGGTGGCGGCCTTTTCGAACAGCGGCTTTTTAACTGCAATTACGTGGGAATACCTCAAAGGCAAGGGGTCCAGCAGGAAGTGCAGGTAGGCGTGGCGCACGACGTCGACCGGAACGTCCTCGGCGCCGCTCAACACAATGGCGTAGTGATCGCCAAAATTTCGGACGTTGGTAATGCGGCCCACAAGCGGTTCCACGATGATGGTAAAGGTGCGGGGATCGGACGGCCGAGCCATAGCACGCAGATAGCCGCCGGAGACGAACACGATCTGCGAAACGGCTTCGTGCATGCGCTCGATTTCGCGATTGTAAGCCGGCTGCATCTGCCGCCAGAGCTGGCCGATATTTTGTTCCTGATAATACTTGGAGAGCAGTTCGCTGAAACCTTCAAGGGCCAGAACCTCGGGAGGCAGGTCTTCGCGCCGCATGGTGGGCTTGAAGGCGGGGGCCGGCCCAGCTACCAGGCCGAACCATAAATAACGGGAAAGCGCCGCGCCAGGATCGGCGGAGTCGTGCTGCTTATAATATTCGCGGATAGCGTCGACGGCGGGACCTTCCTGATGCTGCAGGCGCTCGCGCAACTGCTTGCGAAGATCGGACCAGTTCTGCGCGTTCATCTCCGATTCGAATCCCGACGCCATCAGCGCACACATGGTGGTGAACATCGGTTCGCTGGCATCGACGCTGACGCTAGTCGCTGGAGCCGCGTTGCGTGGCGGACCCTGCTGAGCGGAAGGCGGAGGAGGGGGGCTTGATTGCGCGAGGCTCGAATCACCGGAGGCCAGGGCGAGGACTCCGATGACCGCCGCAGCGTAACGGTTTCGCCAGCTCCCATTTCTGTTTCCCGAAGGCTTCACGTTCTAAATTTATCTTCGGACATCCCGTACGTCAAGGAAGCGCGTGCAGCCAAAGTCCGGCTGGAGTCATCAATAGTTCCAAGCGGATAATTGAAGCTGCGCGGAAAACGAATTGAGAAGAGGCGTTGGCACAGCATTGGAGTAAACTGACCGCCTCCTGGGGGCCGCGGTCCAAACCGCCGCGGCGCAAATAGCGGAGGAAACCATGGAAGTGACGAAACCAAAGAATGAAGACGGCCGGCTTCGCTCGCTGGAAAAATACGCCATTCTCGACACCGATCCGGAGGCTGCCTTCGACGACCTCACGTTGCTGGCGTCCTTGGTTTGCAAGACACCTATCGCTTTGATTTCGCTGATTGATGAAGAACGCCAGTGGTTCAAATCGCAAGTGGGACTGTCGGTTTCCGAAACCACCCGCGACGTAGCGTTCTGCTCGAGCGCCATTCTGCAAAACGACGTGTTCATCGTTCCCGACGCGTTAGAGGACGAACGATTTCGAAATAATCCGCTGGTGGTGTCGGAACCCAACATACGTTTCTATGCGGGCGCGCCGATGATCAACGAAGATGGTTACGCGCTGGGCACTTTATGCGTGATCGACCAGAAACCGCGCGAACTGGAACTTGAACAGAAAGAGGCGCTGAAAGCTTTGAGCAGACTAGTGTTGGCACAGCTGGAATTCCGCCGGAACCTGATTCTACTGAAGGAAGCGCTGAACGATCGCACCAAGGATGAGCATGAACGCCAGGCGGAATGCCAGAAATTGCAATCCACCTTGATGCGGGTGTTGCACCTCAATCACTGAAGTGCGCCCGACTAAAACTTTCGTTACGCAGTGATTTCAGGCCACCGCGGCAGTGGATCCCAGTTCGTTTCTTCTCGCGACCGTCCACAAATCCATGTAAGGACGCAGATCCTGCATCATTTTGCGGAACTGCGTGAGGTCCAGGGACTGCGCGCCATCGCTGATGGCTTTTTCTGGCGCGGGGTGAACTTCCACGATCAATCCATCGGCGCCGATGGCTACGCCAGCCCGGGACAATGCTGGTACCAAGCTGCGCTTGCCGGTGGCATGGCTGGGATCGAGAATTACCGGGAGGTGCGTAAGTTCATTTAGTACTGGAATGGCGGCGATGTCGCAAGTGTTGCGCGTCGCGGTCTCGAAGGTGCGGATGCCGCGCTCGCACAAAATTACGTCCGGGTTGCCGTGGGCGACGATATATTCCGCGGACATCAGCAACTCTTTGATGGTGCTGCTTAATCCACGCTTCAGCAGCACCGGGCGGCGGCATTTTCCCAGGGCTTTCAACAGAATAAAATTCTGCATGTTGCGCGCGCCAACCTGCATCACGTCGGCATATTGAGCGATCAGATCCACATCACGATCGCTCATTACTTCGGTGATGATGGCGAGGCCGGTTTGTTGGCGCGCTTTCTGCAGTAGTTTCAAACCTTCTTCTTCCATCCCTTGGAAATCGTAAGGTGAGGTGCGCGGCTTAAAGGCTCCGCCGCGAAGCATCTTGGCACCGGCTTGAACAACTCCTTCAGCGGCCTGCATGATTTGCTTTTCTGACTCCACCGAGCAGGGACCGGCCATGACGATGAATTCCTCACCGCCGATTTCTGTCCCGTTAATTTTTATGCGCGTCTTGCCTTTGCGAAATTCCTTGCTGACGAATTTGTAGGGAGCCGAAATGGGCACGACTTTTTCGACCTGCGGCATGGCTTCGACGGATTCGAGACACGCGGTGACGTCTCCGATACCGACTACGCCGATGACCACCCGCTCTTCACCCTCAATGGAGTGGACTTTGTAGCCAAAGTGCTCGACCTGTTTGCGCACTTCGTCTACTTGTTCGCGCGTGGAGTGCAGCTTCATGGAAATAATCACGAGAATTCCCTCTCGCGGGAGGCAGCCCGCTTGGCAACCTGCCGCTAAAACAAAAATCCCACTCTTGCGAGTGGGCCAAATCTCTTTTGTATGTTTGCCAGAGAAAACGCCCCTCGCTGCTAGTTGGGTGGCCCGCTAAATCGAAACCAATAGTAGTGGAGCATGGCGGAGGTTAGTGTATTTCGTCTGGAATCCAGAAACAATGTTTTCTTAGCTAAGCTACAGCTTCCCGGGTTCGCGATGTTTCCTGTAAGCACACCGAAGTAATTCAAGGACACGAATCCTACTAGCGCCCTTTTATACTGGGAGTTCCCCCCATGTTGCTGACCGAAACCGCACCCGTATCTTCGCCTACCCAGCTCCGCATGTCGGATCTGATTTCCGCCCTGTCTTACGCACTGGACCTCACCGAAGGCCAGCCCATGGGCCATGCCGTGAAGTGCTGTCTACTGAGCATGCGGCTTGCGGAGATTTTGCAGCTTACGGTGGAGCAAAAGGCAGATCTTTACTATGCGACGCTGCTGAAGGACACCGGTTGCAGCAGTAACGCGGCGCGCATGTACGAAATCCTCGGCGGCGATGAACGCAAAGCCAAACAAGAGATCAAGTCCACGGACTGGACGCGAGTGAGTTTTGAAGGGCTGGAATACCTGCTTCGCAACGTTATGCCGGGGCGTTCGCGGCTGGAGCGAGTGTTTGCGATCGCCAGTGTAGCCACCAGCCGCGACGCGCAAACACGGGAATTGATCGGGATGCGCTGCGATCGCGGCGCGCAAATTGCGCGAAGAATCGGTTTTTCGGAGGCCATGTCGTCGGCCATCTATAGCCTGGACGAACACTGGAACGGCAAGGGATTTCCGGACGGCCACAGAGGCCCAGACATTCCGCTGATATCCCGCATCATGAATTTGTGCCAGACGCTGGAAGTGTTCTTGACGCTCAACGGGGTGCATGATGCCTTTCAGGTGCTGCGCGATCGCAGCGGAACGTGGTTTGATCCCGAACTGGTGCGGGCCACCGCAGACCTCGAGAAGGACGAAGCGCTCTGGAAACTCATCCAGGAAGATGGCGTGCGGGAAGAAGTAATCGGCCTGGAACCGGTGGGCGGCTTGTTGTGCGTGGACGAAGGCGGACTCGATAATGTTTGCGAAGCATTCGCCAGCGTGATCGACATCAAGTCACCCTACACGCACTCGCATTCCCGAGGGGTGACCAGCGTGGCGGTGGCCATATGCCAACGGCTGAATCTTTCCGAAGACGAGGTGCGCCTGGTGCGGCGCGCCGCGCTGTTACACGACATCGGCAAACTGAGCGTGCCGAATAATATCTTGGACAAACCGGGAAAGTTGACTGCCACGGAGTGGGAAACGGTGCGGCTGCACCCCTATTACACGCAGCGGATACTGGAGCGCATTCGCGGGTTCCAGCACCTGGCATTCGTGGCCAGCTCGCATCACGAGCGACTGAACGGATCGGGATACTTTCGCAACTTGCAGAGCGCGCAGATACCGATGTCCTCGCGAGCCATCGCCGTGGCAGATGTTTACGATGCGTTGTCTTCCCAGCGTCCGTATCGTGGCGCACTGGGAAAAAGTGAAGTATTCAAGATCATGTCCGCGGAAGTGCCGCACGCGCTGGACGCCGATTGTTTCGCGGCGCTGAAATCTCTGGACCTCACCAAGGGCAACTAATCAGTAGAGTACGACAGCTATTCTGAAGCGGCTAAAGGACCCCGAATTTCCACCCTGACACGCCCCAACGGCTGCGGCGTGATACTTGCCGCTGCGGATTTTCTGTTCCAGGTCTTCCGGCAGCTTGCTCAAATCAGACACCTCGAAACGTACCACCGACAACGGGCGCGTGCCCGCGAAGCCGCGTTCCATATCGCAAGTTTTGCGGGCGTCATCGGTGCTCTGCGCTCCGCGCAGTCCACGGGCATGCAGGTTGGCTAGGATGACCTGCTCCTGCTGGCTGAAACTGAGATTGGCCACGGACTGTGAAAAATCCTGTACCGCGAAGAGCCCGTCGCCGCCCTTAACGACGGCAATTCCTACCACGTTCAATTCCGGATCAAGAATATTTTCGCGGTGATGAGGCGATTCCATCCAGGCGGAATGAATGCTCGCGGGCGTCGGGGCTACGGCAATATTTTCAGCGATCAGGCTGAAGCGCGCGCCGGCGCGGGTGGCGCGATCCTGCACGGCGGGTTCACCAGGCAGCTGATGAGACAAGGTATTGCGTTGGGCCATGCGCATGGCATGATCACGAGCCGCAGCGGCGAGAGCCCCGTCCCATTGGAGCGCGGGCAAGCCCTGCGCGATACGCTCGCGATTGAGGGCCTCGAAAAGCGCGCGTTCCGCGGGCACAACTTCTGACTGGTTGGATTGAGCGCGTACCGAACTTGAGGCGGTGAGCAGCCCCATGATTACCACGGCGTGCCAGGCCAAGATTCGAACCAGCGAGGTGCAGGCGATGCGCGTTAGGACAGGTTTTGGAACTGCAGTGAACGGCATGAAATGCTCCTGAGCTATTGGGCCAGCACCAGGAGGTATCGTGTGAAACTGCGAGGGTCAGGTGGTTGCAAGGAAAAAGCTGGCCCCCTGAGCAGTAAAAAAGCGCCACAGGGTCAGGTAGCCAAACCATTCATTTATAGGAACTTGCGGGGATCAAGCGGAAGCGCTAGCCGCGAACGTGTACGGCGCTAAAACTGAGGATCACGTGACCGCCGGCGGTGCGGCGGCCGAAGCTGAGCATGGGAGTGAAGCGCGAGAACATCAGCAACTGGTCGAGTTGGTGACGCGTGTCGTCGGTGTGCGGACCGGACAGAATCTGGTAGCCAGTCATGCCACCGTCGGCATCCACGGTTACGTCAATCAACAATCCATGGGGCAATGCCAGTTCCCCGTCGTGCTCGGGCGCCCAAGAAGGCGGGTATTCGGAAAGCGAGAGCAATTCCGCGGGCCGCATCAAGTTTATGGGCACGTCGTTTTCCACGGCGCGAACAGTGATGCCCGGCGCCAGTATCTGGAACACCAGCACGAAAACAAAAATGGCCGAAACGAATCCACCGGTGGCCGGCAAAGCCACGGGCCGAAATACATTGTCTAGCAGAATTTCAATGCGATTTTGCATTTGCAGCAAGCGAGCGCGCCAGCCTTGAGACGCCTGTGCTTGAGCGGCCGCCACGCGAATGCGCGTCGCCAGATCAGCCGGAGGAAGCTGCCTAGGCAGGTGCGAAAGCAGTACCCCCAGTTTCCGAAAACGCTGCAACTCTTCCCGGCAATGCCAGCACTCGTTCAGATGTTCACGAACCTTGTTGCGCTCTAGGACTCCGGAGGGACCGCTGAGTCCGTCATCAAGATAGCCAGGCAGCCTGGTGCGCACCGAATCACAGTTCATCGGGAACCTCCCCGAGAGCGGGGCCGGATAACTCTGTGCCGCTAGCAGTACCGCGCCAAGCAGCCGAGTATCTGCTGGCAAATGGTGAGGACTGCGCTTTTTTAATGGCCCCGTGCGTGGTGGAAGTAACGGTGGGTTGTGGCCGGGATTCCACCGCCGCGGGCCCGGCAGCGTGGCTGTGATGTTCCGCCAGCAGCGGCTCAAGTATTTCTTTCAGCGCCCGGCGTCCTCGCAATATTCGCGATTTCACGGTGCCAATGCTGCACTCCAGGATTTCAGCAACTTCTTCGTAGCTGAATCCTTCCAGGTCGCGAAGAATTACGGCCACGCGAAAAACATGGGGCACGACTTGCAAGGCGGATTGTACGGCATGCTGCATTTCCCGAGCGGCAAGCTGCTCGAACGGCGAGGCGCACAAATCTTCGACATCAATATGTGCGTGACCCTCTTGGGGTTCTGCGTCAATAGAGATATTTTTTTGCAGGTGGCGCTTGAACCAGCGTTTGTGGTTCAGAGCTTCACGAATGGCAATGCGGTAAAGCCAAGTCTTGAGCGAACTGCCGTGGCGAAAACCGCGAATTCCGCGGAATGCTTTGAGGAAAACTTCCTGGGTGCCATCGGCGGCATCACTGGGATCGCCAAGAATTCCAAGAATTACGCTATAGACGGGCGCGTGGTAATAGGTGACCAGCCAGTCGAAGGCCGCCTCCGAACCAGCTTGCAGTTCGCTAAGCAGCACGGACTCGTCGCGGCCCCAAGGGAGCGCACTGGCCCAGTCTGACACGGTCGCCTTTCGCGGCTCGATGCAATCGAGCTTGAACGCCCTATATCCTCTTAGACACCGAAAACGCAGAGTTGTTTCCGTGCCTGAACCGGCGTTTGCCCGATTCTGGCACCTTGTTGAGCAACCTGCAATGGCCGGACGGGCTAGTACGAGGCCTTGGCTGGAACGGCGGAAGCGGTTCTTCTAACTACCTAGTACTACTACCTGATAGGATATGCTCACTCGGGGACAGATCTTCTGAGCCTCGACGTTAGGAGCGAATGAGCATGAAGATACGAACGACGCTGGCTGCGGGACTGTTCGCCGCGCTAGGGCTGGCAGCATTTCCTGTGCGCATGTGTGCGCAGGCCCCGGCGGGTGCGGGGACATCGCAGCAGGATAGCAACGCGGCTCGGTCGCAACATCTGGCGGCCAATAACGATCCTCGCGGCTACAAGAAAACTGCTTACACGCGCCCCTCGGAAAGTATCAAGTTCAAGAATTATCTTTTTGACGGATTCGGCCCCTATCCCATCGCCGGCGCGGCCATTGTGGCGGGCATCAACCAGGCGGACAATACTCCGCCAGAGTGGGGCGGCGGCGCCGAGGCTTTCGGCAAACGCGTGGGCTCCAACTATGGGATCAACATTATTACGACTACAACGCGTTATGGACTGTCGGAAGTGCTGCACCAGGACACTTTGTATTATCGCTGCCAGTGCAAAGGATTCTTCCCGCGGTTAGGGCACGCCCTGGTGTCTACCCTCGCGGCGCGGCATGGCGAAGAGGGCCATTACACTTTCTCGGTTCCGGCATTGGTTGCGCCTTACGTGGGCACCATGGTCGCGACGCATACGTGGTACCCGGGACGTTACAACGCTTCCGATGCTTTCCGCATGGGCAACTACAACTTGTTGGCACTGGCGGGCGGCAACGTCGCGCTCGAATTTTTGTATCGCGGACCGCACACCTTTCTTTCGAAGATCTATCTAAACAACAGGCACATGGCTCCCGACCCGGAGCCGGATCGCTAGAACCGCAACCTAGCCGGTTCTTTCACATTCAGGCGGCAACATGAGCGACGAACGGCGGCGCAATCCGCGGTATGCATTTATTGCCAGCGCTGAATTACTCGAGCCCCAGACGGATGTACGCATCGCTACGCGGGTAAGCGAACTGAGTATTTTGGGATGCTACATGGATATGCTGAACCCGTTTCCGGTAGACACGCCAGTACTGGTGAAAATTTCAGCGGGATCGGCGGAATTCCAAAGCAAAGCGCGGATACTTTACGCCCACCCGAACTTTGGCGCCGGGGTGGGATTTCTTAGCCCGGAACCGCCATACCTGGAAGTGCTCGAGAACTGGATCAGCGACGCAGAAAAAGACCCCCAGCGCCTGATCAAATAGTTGAGTAGCTATGGAGTTGACCGCAGCGACAAACCCAAAAATCAGCTAGCGGAAGAAAGCTCAGAGTTCCCGGTCGAGATCGAGGCGGGGCTTACTCTTGGCCTTATTCTTTGCGGCGGCGGAGCTGCTATCGCCATCGTGGTTGTGGTTGTGGTTGTCGTTGTGGTTGTGATTGTTTTCGTGATTGTTCAGATGGTCGCGGATGAGTCGCACTTCATCCGCCAGGGCCTTTTCCACGACCCCGGACTTGCGTTCTCCGCGAGCGACACGACTCACATAAGAAGGGTCGACGCCTAGGCGCTTGGCTACGCGATTATAAATCCCTCGAAATAGCGATACGGAAGGGATGGAAGTCATGCTACCATCCGACTTGTCACCATTCATGACGGGCTTGCCTCTGGCATGCCAAAGAAGTTCGTGCTAAGACTAACATAAATGGTAGCTCACAGGCGGAAACAAAGCGGTTGCTGATGAAAACTCGCCGAACCCCGGCTCCGGAATGGGCGCGCAAAATCCTGAAGTTGCGCCACCGTATGGGTCTGACACAATCCGATTTTGCCTCGCGTCTGCATTATTCTGCGATGGCCCTGTCGCGATGGGAGCGCGGCACCCACGAGCCGCCTGCGCAAGTCTACATACAAATCGGCAATTTGATCGGCGAACCCGAATCCACGTGGTTCTGGCAGCGTGCCGGATTCAAGAGTTCCGATCTTTCGAAGGTGATACCGGAAGGCCGCACTATCCTGCAGAAGTCTAGCTTTCCTGATTTTGAAATAGTAGCGGCGGGCAGCCACAAGAAGAACGGGCAGGCACTGCGGAAGGCCCGACTGGTGGCGATTCCGGTGCTAGCCGCCCACGCCGCAGCCCACGGCGGAAAAGGCGACGAAGTGCTGGATCTCGATGAGGTCCCGGCGCAGGAAATGATTGCGGCTCCGGCGGTTTGGTGTCCGCACCCGGCGGACACCACTTGCCTACGAGTGCGCGGCGAGTCCATGAGTCCGGTGATTCATGATGCCGACATTGTAGCGGTGGACCGTTCCGTGACGGATCCCAACGAACTGAGCGGCAAAATCGTAGTGACCTGGCATCGAGAAAGCGGACTGATTCTTTCACGCTTCTTGCTGGTGAATGGTAGGCAACTTTTGGAGTCCGAGAATCGCGAATACGAAGCTGTAAAGTTGGGTAAGAACCGCAACTGGCGGATTATCGGCAAAGTTTTGTGGTGGATTCGACAGGCTCCCTAAGATTTCGCGGGCTTTGAAGCAATTCCTACCTCAATTTACAGGATTCCCCGTATAGAATTAGCCTCGAACTTTTGCGATTATGCGCGTGCGGTTATTGACATCCGCCAAGTCGAGGGAGAAGGGGACAGACGAAACGCTTCGAGAAATCGAAGCAACCGGGCTGGGACGTCTTTCCTCTTTTCCTTCGGTCAACTTGCCTGCAACAGCGCTTCCGCAAATACTTGAACGCCATCGAAGTTGGCTTCCTGTTTAGCTAACACTTGTGTTCGTAGATTTCCTTCGCTAACTTAACGCCCGATTCTGATGTGCAAGATCAAATTCTGGAGGACGCATGGCAACGGACAGCGTGACTCGGGCCGAGGGGCCCAGTTCTCCCCTAGGATTGTGCTGGATCGTCTTCGGAATATTCCGCCTTATCGTGGCGGTGTGGATGCTGAGTTTTGCGGGAACGGCCACGGTAATGTTTGGAACGCTGCTTAACCGCGTTCCGAATCCCTATTCGCTTATGAGCGCATTTCACCTGATCTACGGCGGCTGGATGGTTCTCTCGGCGGCCAGCGGAATCTTCGGTATCCTGGCGGGAATAACCATGCTCACAAGGTCCGGAGTCAGCCGCATGCTCGCGCTGGTGGCTGCGTTCCTTTCGGTGGCCTTCCTTCCGGTGGGAACAACACTGGGGGTTTACACCATGGTGGTTTTTCTGCGGCGCAACGGATAGTCCCCGCGCCATAGCACTGGCCCTACATGGGAATGGGCTTTTGGCTTTCAGGTATGAGATACCAGCAGGGTGCATAGCCGGCGTGCGGGAATAAGGAGTGCGCACAGGTGAGGGTCTGTTCAGGATGCAGCGCGTCCATCTCATACGCTACCTTGCGCCCTTTCTCGGAAATGGCGTAGAGCCGGGGCGCCGTGAACGTCTCCAGCGGAGACGCCGGCCCGGGATGAATCAGGCGCAAGCGAAAATAAGCGTAGTCACACGCAAAGAAGACAACCAACGCGACCAGCAGGATTTGCGCGGCGCGTTTGGCGAGAAATCGCGGGCCAGGCATAGCTAGATATTGTAGTCGTTCGGCTGCGGAAATCCTGCACAAGAACCAACGTTTCGCCAGCTCAGAACTTGCGCGCGTAGTCGCGAATGACCGCGTAGCATTCACACGCAAACGCTTCCAGTTGCGGGCGATTGACGATTCGAACGGAACCACGCCGATAAACGATTAATCCCGCCTTCTGCAGGAGCGCGGCGGCCAGAGATACGCTGGGACGATCGGTACCCAGCATGGTGGCCAGAAAATCGTGAGTAATGTCCAGCGTGGTATTCGCGGTGCTGTCCTCCGCCATCAACAACCAGCGCGCCAGGCGCTGTTCGATTTCGTGAATGCGATTGCAAGCGGCCGTTTGCGACACCTGCATGCCCAAAAGAATTACGTAACGGTTGAGCGCTTTGCGCATCTCCGGCGCCACAGCCAGGAGCTGCTGAAAAACCGCGCGCTTGATGCGAAAACCTTCACCGGAGATCTGCACCACTTCGCGAAGCGCGCTGCTGTCCACACCGACGGAAAGCGCGGTTCCCGAGGCCCCTTCCCTGCCGACGATTCCAGCTTCCACGGTCTTGCCGGTCTTGAGGACTACCACGAGCGAAATCAATCCGCGATTGGGAAAGTATATGAATTTCAATTTCCCATGAGGCTCGTAAAGGATGCGATGCTGCACCAGTTCCACGAACTGCAGATGGGGCTGAATGAGTTTGAATTCGCGCGGTGGCACGGCCAGTAAAATCTGATTTTGAACCACCTTACCAGCAGCGCTAGTGCGCGGAACGGCTTCCGAGGCGCGGGTCTTCTTCAAGTGCTCTCCCGATTTTCAACAAATTTATCGAAGGCGGCCCAAGCAGGGGACGCAACAGATATTATTGTTTCCGTTTTATAACGGTATTCATCACATTCACAAGAACAAACGCACTTAGTAGGCTGCGCGACATAACCTCGATCGTTTCTTCTTAGCTGGCGCTCCGGAGAACATCACAAGAGAACTTCGCGCGCACAACAGCTCCGCGCGGTCATGGACGAGGGCGGCGTGCGAATGTTAACATCGCTCAATCACCGGGTGGGGCCGTGGCGCAGTTGGGAGCGCGCCTCGATGGCATCGAGGAGGTCGTGGGTTCGAATCCCATCGGCTCCACCAAATAAAACTTCTTACGTATCAGATTTGTCCCCTTATTTTGTAGCCCGCTAAAATAACTTATGGCCAAGCTGACATTTCTGGGCGCCGCAGGATGCGTGACCGGGTCAAAATACCTGGTGGAAGCCGGTGGTAAGCGGTTGCTGGTGGACTGCGGAATCTTCCAGGGCTTGCGGGAGTTAACGGAGCGCAATTTTCAGCCACTGGCGGTTGATCCTCAAACTTTTGACTACACAGTGCTCACCCACGCGCATCTCGACCATACGGGCTGGCTGCCAGTGCTGGTTAAGGCCGGATTTCGGGGGCCGATTTTTGCCAATCCAGCGACCATCGATCTCACCGCGTTGCTACTAAAAGATTCCGCGCATTTACAGGAAGAAGACGCCCGGCACCCGCCGAAAGGACCGTCGGATCGCGTCGAACGTGAGCCTATGTACACTTCCGAGGATGTTGATCCGGTGCTGCAGTTGATGAAACCGATGCCGCGTGCCGGCGATTTCGATATCGATCAAATATTTCAGATCACCTCTTATGATGCGGGCCACATTCTGGGATCCTCCAGCCTGACACTAACGGTTACCGAGAATGGCACGAAAAAGACCATCGTGTTTTCCGGTGATATCGGTCGTTACGATCAGGCGATCTTGAACGACCCGCGTACCCCGCCGGAAGCGGCGGACGTTTTGATTTGCGAATCCACGTACGGGGATCGCGAGCATCCTACGGGTGACCCAGCCGAACTGCTGGCCGAGATTGTGAATCGCGTGGCGAAGCGCGGCGGATCGATTGTAATTCCCGCGTTCGCCATCGGACGAACGCAGACGTTTATGTATTACCTGCGGCAACTGGAAGACGAAAACAAAATTCCGCGGCTGCCGGTTTATGTAGACAGCCCCATGGCATTGAGCGCGACGGATTTATATTTGAAATACCGCAAGGACCATGACGTAGAGTTCGCCAAGATTGACGCCGGAGGGACCGGAGATCCGCTAAGTGTGCGTGAATTTCATTTGACCAGGTCGGTGGAGGAGTCCAAGTCCATCAATCAGGTGAAGACTCCCTGCATCATTGTGTCGGCCAGTGGAATGGTTGCCGGGGGGCGAGTGCTACATCACCTTGCGCAACGGCTCCCCGATCCTCGCAACGCCGTGCTGCTGGCAGGCTTCCAGGCGCAGGGTACGCGCGGGCGCGCGTTACAAGAGGGCGCCAAAACTCTGAGATTATTTGGACAGGACGTCGCGGTGAATGCGGAAATTATACAGATGAGCCAGCTTTCGGCGCACGCCGGGAAGAGTGAACTGCTCAGATGGCTGGCGTGCCTGGCTACGCCTCCCAAACAGACGTTCCTGACTCACGGCGAACCCGTAGCCGCGCGGTCGCTGCAACAGTCCATCGTAGAGAAATTTTCCTGGAATGCCGCGGTGGCACGTTATCTGGATTCCGTCACCATCTAGCCGATCCCGCGGGAAAGTTTCCTCTCCCAATTTTATTTTTGAAATGGAGCGGAACAATCGAGAGGGTCAGTTCGTCTATACAGCAAGACCACTCGCGGGGTAGGGGGCTAACACCACAGGGCAACCGACCGTCGGCCTCCTACCCTTACTTCGGTAGATATTGCCAGCAATTTACGCCTGCTTTATACGCAATTTACCCGCGCAGCGCAGAAATTCAGTCCAATGCCCTAAGCCCGAGCCTGGACGGTTACTGATCGGGCGCTTAGGGCTGCGCTCGATAGCTCGCGAGGTGCTGTGGCAATTGCGCGAGGCGCTCTTCAGCGGCGGCCAGGGTAGATTCTTTTTTGCAAAATGTGAAACGCACCTGCGAGGCGCCGTCCGCCGGATGGCCGTAGAAGCTGGAACCGGGCACCACTGCCACACCCACCCGTTCCACCAGGAATTTCGCGAAAGCGACATCGTTGGTCGCTTTTCCGGAAATAGCGCCAGCGTTGAAATGGAATCCAGAAATGTCCGTCATGATGTAGTACGCGCCGCGTGGTTTGAAAACGGTAAAGCCCGCCTGCGTCAGGATTTTGAGTAGGCGGCTGCGCTTTTCGGCATACGTCGTCGCCAGGTTCTGGTAGTAAGACGGCGGAGACTGCAAGGCCATGGCGCCGGCTTGCTGCAGTGGCGCGGCGGCACCGACGGTCAAAAAATCGTGGACTTTGCGAATCGCGGCGGTCGGTGCCGGCGGAGCAATGGCCCAGCCGACGCGCCATCCCGTGACGCTGTAAGTTTTAGACATGCCGTTGATGACGATGGTGCGTTCGCGCATGCCGTCGATTTGCGCCATGGAGATATGTTCCGCGCCGTCGTACAAAATATGTTCGTAGATTTCATCGGTGATGCAGAAGGTGTTCCAGCGCGCGCAAAGGTCGCGAATGAATTCGAGCTCGGCGCAAGTAAAAACTTTGCCAGTAGGATTGTTGGGCGTATTGAGGATGATGGCTTTAGTTCGCGGGCCGAACGCTGCGGATAATTCCCTTTCGTCGTAGGACCAGTCTGGAGTGCGGAGTTTCACGAAACGCGGAGTGGCGCCGCTCAAGATGGCATCGGGCCCGTAGTTTTCGTAATAGGGCTCGAAGACCACGATTTCGTCGCCCGGATTGATGATGGCCATCATGGCCGACATCATCGCTTCGGTGGAGCCGCAGCAGATGGTGACTTCGCGTTCGGGGTCTACGCGAATTCCCTGGGTACGTTCGAATTTCTCGACGATGGCATCGCGCAGGGCTTTAGCGCCCCAGGTGATGGCATATTGGTTGATGTCGTCAGCGATGGCCTGGCGAGCGGCTTCTTTGATTTCCGCGGGCGCGGCAAAATCCGGAAAACCCTGCGACAGATTAACGGCCTGGTGCTCCAACGCCAGGCGGGTCATTTCGCGAATCACCGATTCAGTGAATTGCTCGGCCTTGGCGGAGAGCATGCGGCGGGCCAGTTCGCCGGACGTGTTGGTGGCAGACGTGGGAGTCTCCAATGTTTATTTTTTAGTTGAGCTTGCCGGATTCCGCGCGTTCCAGAATCTTGGCATCGCTTGCGGCACTCACAGGCGGGGCTTGCGCCGCACCAGCGCCATAAATCATCCGGTAGACGGCGGCGTTGCGCAAGACGATTTGTACGTATTCGCGGGTTTGCGTGAACGGAATGGATTCGACCAGTTCGGGGATTTCTTCGTAATTGCGCTCGGACTTCCATAGCGCGATGCGGTCTTCGCCGGCGTTGTAGGCCGCGGCGGCGTATTCCGGGGCCCCCGTGAGCTTAACGAGGTTGGCGATGTACAACATGCCCAGTTGCAGATTGTAGTTGGCATCGTAGAGGAGCTGTTTGCTATAGCGAACTTTCAGCTGTTTGGCCAGAATTTTGCCGGTCTTGGGCAAAACCTGCATCAAGCCGATGGCGTTGGCGTAGGAAACGATGTCGGCTTGAAAAGTAGACTCCTGGCGAATTAATCCCGCGGCAAACATAGGATCGAAATCGTTGCGCGCGGCTTCCCGGCGCAAGGCCGTTTCATAGGGCAAGGGATATAGAGTTTTCCATACCGCCAAGGGAACATCGGAGATTTTTCGCGATTCGAAACTCGGAACGATGATGCGGCCGTAGGCCATTCCGGCCGCGAAATGTCCCTGGTCAAATGCGGCCTGCGCGGCTTCCAGAAGGAAACGGGGCGAGGAAGTGGCGAAATAAGCGTTCTTTAGCTCCAGTTCCGCGGAAGCGTCGAAGGCGATGATGCGTAGCGCCTGGGCTTTGGCCCAGCGATCGGCAGCGGCCGCGGGGATCGGTTCGTCGAATGGACGCAGCGTCGGAGGATCTGGAATTTTTGTCAGGACCTCGGCGGGATCTGCCGCCACGGGGCCTAATTTCGCCAAGCGGGTGGCCGCGGCGTGTGCGAAATAGGTTTGCGGAAAGCGCTCGATCGCTTTTTCATAGTAGGCCCGGGCGTGTCCGGGATTGCCGTTGCGTTCGGCGCTTCGTGCGAGCCAATACAAGGCGTCCACGGCGTTGGCGGAAACGGGATATTTGGTTAGAAAAACGGTCAGCCGCTGGTCGGCGTCCGGCTGCTTGTTGAGGAAAGCGATCCACGCGCCGCGCCACTCGGCGTTGTAAGCGTTCTTGCCGTCTGCAAAGGCGTCTACCAGCCGCTGGTAGTAACTCACGGCCTTGGGGCGGTCGAGCAGCACCCAGTAGTAATTTCCAGAAGCCATCAGCGCTTCTTCGGCCCACACGCTGTGCGGATATTTCTGTGCAATGGAATCGAGCGTGGCGAACATCGCAGATTCTTTTTTTTCGGAGCGATAGGCTTGCGACAAACCGAACAGGCGCTCAGCATCTACTTCAGGATCGGGGGTCACCAGCGAAGACAAAATTGTTGACGGACCCTTGGGATGAAGTTTGGTTTGCGCTATGCGCAGTTGGGCAAGCTGCCGCTTGGGATGGGCCGGATCGCGCAGCATGACCATGACCTTTTCATACTCGGCACGCGCGTCTTTCCACTTGTGAGCGTCGAAGATTATCTGCGCGCGCTGAAGCTGCATTTCGAGCGGGGGCGCGGAATACTCCGAACCAAGTTCGCGAGAAATCTGTGGCAAGGAAGTCGCCGCAGCTTTCGCTTCATCGGACAGCGGGTATTTGTAATAGAGGGTCTGGTAATCTTTCGCGGCACGTGCTAGTTGACGCGCCGCTTTGTAAGCTTGCGCACGCTCCAGCAGCAAAGCCGGGCGGGTGTTGGTGGGGGCATAGGCGTTCAGTGCTTCAATAGCCTCCTTGGCGTGGCCGGTATCGAGCGCGGTGGGAGCGTAGGTTTCCAGAAATTGCTCGCGCATGGCGCTCGAGGGATATTCCTGCTGGAAAGTCTGCAGGTCGGCGAACGCGCTCGGCAAGTTTTTCTGGGATCGCTTGGCTTGCGCGGTCCAGAACAACACATATTCACGCAGCAAGGTGTCGTTCTTGGCTTTGGCAAACCAATTCAATGCTGGTGGCAAACGGTTCTTGGTGTAGTCCTCGTAGCCCAGCGCCAGAGCCGCTCGTGCTCCCCAGACGTTGGCAGAGTTTTTGGCTGCAAAAACGGAAAGCTTGTCATATGCGCCGGGAGTGGCCGTGTGCAGGCCACGCGTGAGCGAACCCAATTGCGCCTGAGCGCTAGCGTCACCCGGCGTGGGCGAGGTAATTTCCGGCGCAGTCGTTGACAGTTTGCAATCGGCTGTGTTGCAAGGCGCGGCTTTGCGCTTTTTTGATTTTTTCTTGGAAGGAATACGCGAGCGCGCCTGTGGAGGTGGGGGTTGGGCGAGCAAAAAACTGGCATCGCCGAAAATCAGCACCGCGCTGAGGCAGAGTGCAGCGGTTCGCGATAAGAGTTGAAAAGGCAAATGGTGGCGGCGCCGGAAATTCACGCAAAAACTTTTCTGGAATCTAACGCTGGTTGGCGTGGACCGCGTAAGGATACTCACCGAGGGCGTGGGCGTCACCGTCCGCCAGAATTTCCACCATCCAGCGATAGAAGTAGTCCACCGGGTGATCCATGATGGGCCGGAAACGGCGATCGTATTCTCGATGAGCTTTTTCAATGTCGTCACGCAGTCTAACGCACAAATCTTTCTTTTCGCGACCCAGTCGAACCTGCTCGGGACGGAGCATTTTAATGTCCTGCATGGAGACTTTGGCTACGCGATTGGCGCGGCGGTGCAATTCCTGCTCTTCGGCGGAGAGGCGGTTGACATCGAAGCCGGGCTCGGCGGGGACCTCCACGTCCTCGGGATACGGGCCGGCCTGGAGAACGTCCAGAGGCTCGGGCGCGGTGAAAATTTCGGGTGCAACCGGCGGCGGAATCTCGATTTTTTGGTGAACGCCCGGAGGCGGCTCCACAACAGGCGCGGTCTTGGGAGTTTCCCCAACAACGGGAAGTGGCGTCGCGGAGGCGACGGGGGCGGCGCTCTCGCGCTGCGAAGTTTCTCGCACAGGCTCGACGGCAGGGGCAGACTCCGCAGTGATGGTGCCAGCCAGGCGGGTCATTTCCGCTTCGAGCGGGGACCGCTGGACGGGCTGCAACGTTACGGCCACAAATCGGGAAAGAACTTCCAGAGCGGCGGCAACCGAAGCAGCCGTGGCTTGCGCGCGCAACATCGGCGGCAACGCGTTAGCCGGCTTGCTGCTGGCGCACGCGGCCACTACGTCATTGACGGCCTGGTTCAGCTCGTCCGTGGTGCGCTGAATGCGCTCGAGGTTATCGCGAATGGCTCGCGATACCGCTTGCTCAATAGCTGTGGGCTCTTGTGGCATGACTTTGC